>ERZ772805.333-NODE-333-length-57850-cov-7.141414_pt1 | contig 57850 bp, 60 predicted proteins | sample MGYA00511344_ERZ772805 | MGnify/ENA primary metagenome ERZ772805 (study PRJEB29015, sample SAMEA2737730) | human gut metagenome | biome: human gut; feature: human-associated habitat; material: faeces | place: China | collected 2012 ...
AAACATTACAGAGAATAATTCCTAAACAAAAAGCGTTAGTCTTTGTAGAGTTTGAGTAACCATTTGTGAAAAACAAGCCTTTATTTACAGTCATTACAAACAAATTTGTTTAAGTTTTGGCAACGATTTGGCAACACAAACTAACGCAAATGTGTTAAGTGAAAATTATATCTTTTTATATTATAAAGAAGACCTTACTGATTTTCTTTTCCAAACTGGAAAGGAATTTCGGTAAGGTCTTTTTTCTTTTATCCGTCTTCTGATGGATTGGTCTGTTACCACATGAAAATGAGATTAAAGCAGACCACGTTGTTTCATTTCTTCTGATAGTGCATCTTGGAGTTCTGCATCCAGATCATCAGAAATGGCATTCTTTACAAAGCCTGTGGTTGGTTTAATATTTGGGTAGTTGTATCTCCAGTTATCATAGTCAGCTTCAGAGAGTACGCCCTGCTTATACTTTGCATATTGGCTAAGCCAAGCGAGAAGCATAGGGGAAATCTGGTCATAAGCTTGATGATCTTCATCAAGAGTGATACATGGACGTCCATCTTTATCTGTACTAATTTGGAAGCCATATTCATCTTCCAAAGCAAAAAATGTATGCATAAGTCCTAAATACGAATCAATATTTGGAACGGTGATGGCTCTTGGACTGACGCCGAAGATGTCTGCAAGTTGTTTGATTAAGTCATCTTTTGGAGTACGTGCTTCTGTTTCATATTGGGCGATACGAACATCGGAGGTCTTCCCCATAAAACCAACCATCTCACCGAGTTCTTTCTGCTTTAGTCCTTTTCTACTACGGAATAATCGTATCCTTTTTCCTAACATAGTTGCCTCCTCTTATCTGTTGCCACTGATGTGGAATTAAATCAATTTGTTTAAGTGTAGTATAGCACCTGCAAATAATGTAATCAAGAAAAACTTTAACAAAAAAAGTTAATTTTTATTAAAAAAGGTCTTTACTTAACTGAAAAGAGTTAATATAATAACATCACGAACAACTTAACGGATAAGAGTTAAGCGAAAACTGAATGAGTGTACGAAACCGAACAAACCGCCAAGACCTTCCACAGGAAGTGAGCGCCGGATTACAGATAAATGTAAGAAGGATGACACAGCGCCGAGCAGGGTTGCCTGTCAGAACGGGGACGAGAATACAACGACAAAAATCTACAGAGGAAGGAGATGAAAATATATGGAAGAAAAGACATTTTTAACAGTAGATGAAGTGGCTGAGATTTTAACAGTTTCAAAGTCTAAGGCTTATGAGATCGTAAGACAGTTGAATAAGGAACTCAAGGCAAAAGGACTGATTACGGTAGCTGCGAGAGTTAGCAGAACTTATTTTTATGAAAGAATGTGCTACAGCAAAGACAAATAAAAAAGAGAACAGATAAGAGAACGGAGACACATATGTCGGTATACAAAGATAATGCCACTGGCAAGTGGCGAGTGATATATCGTTATACAGATATTACAGGTAAACGAAAACAGACACAAAAGCGTGGATTTGAAACCAAGCGAGAAGCAGTAGCCTGGGAACATGAGATGATGCTTAAGTCTCAGGCTAAGTTGGATATGACATTTGGCAGTTTCTATGAAATTTATGAAGCCGATATGGCAGACCGATTAAAGGACAGCACATGGGAGACGAAAAGTCATATCATCAGAACAAAAATTTTGCCGTATTTTGCAGATCGTAAAATTGATGAAATCGAGATAAGGGATGTGATTGCTTGGCAGAATAAACTTCTTGCATCATTTAAGGATGAAGAGAATGGAGAAAAGTATTCACAGGATTATTTAAGATCCATTCACGCACAGCTGACAGCAATATTTGCTCATGCAGTAAAGTATTATAACCTGCCTAAGAATCCGTCCTCTCTTGCAGGAACTATGGGAAAAGAAATTCCAAAGGAAATGCAATTCTGGACGAAAGAGGAGTATTTGAAGTTTGCAGAGACGATGATGGACAAGCCACGTTCCTATTATGCATTTGAACTTCTGTATTGGACAGGGATTCGCTCGGGAGAATTGCTGGCGCTAACACCTAGTGATTTTGATTTCGAGAAGCAGATATTGCGAATTAACAAGACATTTCATCGTTCCAAAGGAGAAGATATTATTACAACACCTAAGACCGTGAAGAGTAATCGATTGATTACACTACCACCGTTCTTATGTGAAAAGATTAAAGATTACTTGGGTATGTTTTATGAGATTGGAAATAATGAGCGGATGTTTAGCTTTACAAAATCTTATTTGGGACATGAAATGGATCGAGGATGTAAAGCAAGTGGAGTAAAGAGAATCCGAATTCATGATCTCAGACATTCTCATGTCTCACTTCTAATAAACATGGGATTTAGTGCATTGGCTATAGGAAATCGAGTGGGGCATGAAACAGAGAAAATCACTTATCGTTATGCACATTTATTCCCGACTGTGCAAAATGAGATGGCTGAGAAGCTGGAAATTGAGAGAATGACGAAGGAGGCGTAGGAATTATGGAGAAAAATTTAGATCCAAAAGGAAGATGGAGAAATCGTAATGTAGGATTTCGAGTATCTGAAGAGGAGGCAAAGCTGCTGGATGATTTGGTGGAATTATCAGGACTTGCAAAGCAGGATTATATTTTGCGAAGACTACTGAATCGTGAAATTGTGGTGCAGGGAAATCCAAAAGTATTCAAGGCTTTAAAACACCAGATGGAACAGATTTATGAGGAATTGAAGCGGCTTGAAGCTGTTAGCGATGACAATGAGGAACTTCTGATTGTTGTAGAAATGGTTGCAACGATTATGAAGGTAATGGAGGAAGAGCATGACAGATAAAAAAGAAAAGGTCACTCTTGATACAGCTATTGGCGTAGCTGAAGAGCAACCTTCTTATGTAATAAACAAGACAATTATAGCAGAAAACTTGAATTCTGACAATTTGCAAGCCACAAATTCAGACAGAAAATCAAGTAATAGAGGTGGTCTTTCAACCATCTCTATGGCTGAACTGTATGAAACTGTGTATCCTCCTAAGTCGGTAGTTGTTGATGGTTTTCTATATGCAGGAACTTACCTGTTTGTAGGTGCTCCAAAGGTTGGAAAATCATTCTTTATGGCACAGCTTGGGTATCATGTGGCGAGGGGAATCCCATTGTGGGATAACAAGGTGCATCCGGGAACGGTTTTATATCTGGCACTTGAGGATGATTATGCAAGATTACAAAAGCGTTTGTCACGTATGTTTGATGTGGATGGAACTGAAAAATTGCATTTTGCAACACAGGCAAAGGCAGTGAGCAATGGACTTGATGAGCAGATGGAATGTTTTGTACAAGCTCACCCAGATGCAAGGTTGATTATTATTGATACGTTGCAGAAAGTTCGTGAAATGAGTAGTGATGGCTATGGATATGCCAGTGATTATGACATTGTTACAAAATTAAAGGCGTTTAGTGACAAGCATAATATTTGTTTATTGGTAGTGCAACACACGAGAAAGATGGGATCAGATGACAGCTTTGATATGATATCTGGAACGAATGGATTGCTCGGTGCGGCAGATGGAGCATTTATCATGCAAAAGAAAAAACGTACAGATAACACAGCAGTGATGGATATTGTGGGGCGTGATCAGCAGGATTTACAACTGACATTAGAATTTGACAGAGAACATTGTTTATGGCAGCTGACAAAGATGGAAACAGAATTATGGAAGCAGCCACCAGATCCATTACTTGAGAGAATTAACCGATTTGTTGAAGATGTAGGTGAACAATGGCGTGGAACATCAACGGAACTTGTGCAATCGCTTGGAAATCTGAATATGCAGCCGAATGTGTTAACTAGAAGATTAAATGTATCAGTGGAACGATTATTTAACGAGTATGGTATTAGATATGAAAGTAGCAGAACACATGACGGAAGATGTATCTGTCTGAAAAGAAATGCAGAAGAGAATAATGAGCGTGACGATACGTGACGGTTATGACGGTATTTTCTATATATGAAAAACATCGTCACTATCGTCACAACCGTCACGGAAAATCATAAAAACACATTTATCGTGATGCTGTGATAAAGATGTAACTAAGAAATGCAGAAAAACGAAGAAAAGGAGCGGATTAAGATGAAAGAAATTATAAAAAATGATGCAATGAAAATTAGTCAAGCAGATACGGAATATGTTTACGATGAAAATGGATTAACTTATACCGAAGGGGAAGACGGTATGCTTTATCCCTGTTTGGAAAAGACAAAACTGTTCAATTTAGAAAACATTGGACGTTATGGAGTGATGTATATCAGGCATTTGTTTGATATTGATCGAATGAGATATGGAAAGTATTTGCGACAGGAAACTCTTAGTGAACATGCAATGGAATTTGAGAAGCAGGCACGGGAGTTTGAAGATCAATTTTTGAAAAAGTATCTGAAAGAATCGAAAGGCAGTCTGGAAGATCCAATGGAGATGGTATGTGTGACAAACAGCGGATTGATGCTTGCGGCACAGATTATTGAAAATGATTGTGTCAGTGAGATGTACAGAGTGAAAGAAATACGATTAGCGAGAGCAAAAGAAATTGAAAATGATGAGGTGATTTTATGTTATTAAAGGAAAAGAATATCTTGATTGTAGCAGTTGACCATGGATTTTGTACCTTAAAGACACCATATTTGGTTATAGAAAATGGCGTGACAAAGATGACGACAGAACCGGCGTTTAAGGAGAATACCATTTTCTATAAGGGTAGTTATTACAAAGTCGGAGAAGGGCGTCTCTCGATGAAGGATGAAAAGACACAGGATGATGATTATTTTATTCTGACATTGGTTGCGATTGCAGAGGAATTAAAGAGAAATGGACTTACACATCACAATAATGTGGTAATTGCGGCTGGAACGCCATTTGGAAGATATGGTATGGAAAAGGCTGCGTTTACTAAATATCTGAATCGTGGATTTGTGGAATTTCAGTATTGTGGAGAGAGATATACTTGTAGAATTGCAGACATCAAGGTGTTTCCACAGTGCTATGCAGCGATAGCAAACAGGCTTGCAAACATGGAGTCTGATCAGCTGATTGTGGATATTGGCTCAAAGACAATTGATGTGGTGCATGTGAGAAAGCACAGACCGGTAGAAACGGAATGTTTCTCACATCCGCAGGCATTAATTGATTGTACTCGTAAAGTGCAGAATGCCGTGTACAACCAGTTCAACGTGCAGATTCCAGAGGAAAAGGTACAGATGGTTATGAACACGGGTCAATGTCGTGGGTTAAATGCTGAAATTGTTACTTTGATGAGGCGACAGCTGGAGCTATTTGCTGAACAGGTGGAAGGTAAACTGAAAGAGAACGGATATAATCCGAGCATTACGCCAATCATCTATTGCGGAGGAGGAGCAACCGTAATGAAATTTTTTGGAAAAACAAAGGGCGAGAATATTGGATATCTGGAAGATGTAAAGGCAAATGCTATCGGTTATGAGTTTATTGCAGAGCAGATGTGCAGAAGGTAGGTGATAGTATGGCAGAGAGGAATCATGTCATGATTAACTTTAGACTGAATCTGTTAAAGAAAAGTGATAGGGAAATTCATGACTATCTGAAGCAGTTTGATACACCAGAGTTTAAGGCAATACTGAAAAGTAGCAAAAGTAATTTTATCAAAAATGTGTTGCTTGACTTTATCCATCGCGAGAACAAAGAGCAGGAAGCAGTCAAACAGATGCAGGTGGAACAAAAACTGCAGGAAGGCATCATAACCGGCGTTGAGAGGACACTGGAGCAGAGGGAAAATCTTCTGATCCAGGCTTTGCCACAGATGATAGAGGACGCTATTAGCACTGTGATGAAAAGACAGGAAATTGGAGCTGCTTCAATAGATGCTATTTATGGAGTTGATTGTGGTGAGAGTGAAATGATTGATGAAGAACAGACAAAGAAAGCCTTGCAGGAAAAGAAAAGTGAATTGCCAGAGGTTACAGATGAACTTCCAATGGAAGCATTTGATTTCCTTGGTTAGTAAGAAAAACTGTAAGACAAATGGGATTTGTAAGACAGAAAGTAAAGCTAAAAAGAAAATTTGTAAAGCGTATCTGTCTTACAATGTAAGTGAAGTAAAGCCATTTGTCTTACAGAAAATAATCATATTTTAAAGAATATCCAGCCATTTATGGCTGTAATATTGGGTGCAGGAGCTCCTGCCAAGACGAAAAAATTGTAACTGCACAGTCAGTTATATATTTTTTCGGGGAAAGGTCTGACCTTTTCCGCATCTTGCAAACCACGTGAACACAAATTTTAACAATGAAAGAGAGGTACCCGAAATGGGACTGATAAGAAAGAAAAAAGAAGAAAGACGAAGAATTGGAGGTTATGTATATGGCAGATGGAAGGAGAAAATATCCGTCAGATTTAAAACTGAATAAGGTGACGGTAAAAATTACAGATTCAGAACGTGATAGACTGGTTGACTTGGCTATGGCTGCTGGTATGAATCGGAGTCAGTATCTAAGGGGTCTAATTGATGGAAATGGCAACGTGGATCATTCGTTTCCAAAAGATAGGGCTGAATTGATACGACAGATTAGCGGAGTTGCAACAAATGTCAATCAGATTGCAAAGCATGTGAATACGAATAGATTTCTTGGAAGTGGAGACGTAATGCTTATGAATCGGTATCTGAGGGAAATCAGAGAATTGTTGATGGAGGTGCTGGAGTCATGGCGATTACGAAGATCTTAAACATTAACAGTACTGATGAAGGAAATCCGGCGGAGCATCTGAAAAATGCACTTGAGTATATTCAGAATCCAGATAAGACAGAGAAATGTCAGCTGGTAGGTGGTATCAACTGTCTGCCAGAAATGGCATATAATCAGATGATGGATACAAAGCAGACGTATGGAAAGAGCGGAAAGCGTCAGGCATATCATGTGATTATATCGTTTCCACCAGAAGAGACGGTAACACCGGATCAGGCAAGATTTGTAGCGGAGGGATTTATTAAGGATATTCTGAAAAATGAATATGAAGTTGTCTATGGGATTCATACAGATAAGGAACATACACACGTACACATTATCTGGAATAGCGTAAGTTTGGTGACTGGTAAGAAGTATGTGTCTCCAAAACAGAATTGGAAGAAGAATCTGCAACCGGCGACAAACAAGTATTGCAAAGAACTTGGATTAGAAATAATGCCGGAGGAGTATGCAAAGAATCCTGTGAACATGGATAAGGGAAGATGGGAGTATGAGCAGAGCTTTAAAGAATATATCCTAAATGATGCGATGACATGTCTGGCATATGCAGGAAGTCTGGAACATTTTATATTTCTTATGAAGAAATTGGGATATGAGTTCAAATGTAAAGATTACTTGAATGTGCGGCTGCCGGGGATGAAATTGTACCACAGACTGGATAAGCTAAGTGAGAATTTTACAGAAGAGCTGCTACCAACCATTCTAAAATATGGATATGGAGCATATTTCAGAAGATACCAGACGAAAGGGGGACTGTTTGTTAGGAGAGCAAACCTGACACCAATGCAGAAGAAATATTATGCAAAGATGTACCGGCTGAGACTGATAGAGAAAAAGGGCTTTCAATATCACTCAGCAGAAATGGCAAAGGAAATTAAACGTATGCAGTATTTGCAGGAACAGTATCTTTTTATCTGTGACCATAATGTCAGTTCGGTTGGTGATTTATTTGATATCCAGAGAAATGCAGAAAAGATTTTAGCAGACGATAATGCTCGCCAGAAAGAAATCTATAAGGAACGATATTTAAGAAAGAGAAAGTGCAAGACGCCGGATGCATTGCGAGAATATCAGATTTTCCATTTAGAAAGTGATAAAGAACTGCAACAGATAAAAGAATCCAAGAAGCAGGCACAGTATGATTTGAAGTTTGCTAAAGCCTGTCTGGAAGAAAAGCTGTATACGGGATATGGTTATATTGATGAAAGCGAAGAACTCAATTATGCCGTTGCAGATAAAGTGCCGGAAATGTACGATTTTCAAAAAGAGGAAATCGACGCAGAGTATCAGATTTCACACCATGTTGCAGAACAGAGGACAGAAGAAAGCTATGATGGTGATTTGTATGAGGATCAGGAAAAAGAAGAATACGAACCAGTGGAAGAAATAATCAAGGATGAGCGGGTTGAGGGAGCGGTGAGGTCGGAGGTTGAGTATCTGTGGAATGATCCAGAGTTTCGGAAAGAACTATATGGGGATGAGATGGAAGAAACCAAGACTACGAACAGTTCGGATGAAGAACTTTTGGACGAATACAAGGTCACAGCAGATTATGTAGTGGATTCTGGTAAAGTTGAGGACAAAGCTGATCGTAATAGAGAAAATGACGCACCAAGTGTTGAACTTGGAAGTTACGTTGATATAAGTAAACCACAAACCATAGGAGAAAGAGCCAAAGAGATTAGCAATCAGATTTTGAAACATTATCATTCGTATGATAATTTGTCAGCTGCAAATAAGGCGAGGATCTTTAAGTTTAGAATAGATGACAACAAATATAATATTGATCTTCATAAGCTGGTTCTTGAGAATCTCGGAATTGATATGATGGGAGCAGATAGGTTTGACGATTATCAGGAGATATATGAGGAGACCTTGAAAAGAGCGGAGAGTCGTGAAGTGAAGAGGCAGGATGAGGAGCAAATGAGGAGTAATGGAAGAGTTCGGTAACGGACTCTTCTCTTTGTTTATTCGCTTTAGCAGCGTTCAGATAAATAATGATGTGAAAGAATGAAAGCGAAAATCAGAAAGGGGTAACTATTCACTTGATGTTTGAGAATGCAAATATTTTATTTGAATTTTGAATGGAGTATGATATACTTATATAGAATACAGATAATATAAAATGATAGGTGTAACCACGGAGGAAGTAAAAATGGCTGTATCCTATGATAAATTATGGAAATTACTAATTGACAAAAAAATGAATAAAACGCAAATGCGATTAGCAACAGGAATAAGTTCTAGTACACTTGCTAAATTATCAAAAGGGGAATCTGTTACATTAGAAGTTTTAGAGAAGATTTGTGATGAATTACAGTGTAATATTGGAGATATAATAGATTTTATTAAATGATATATCATAGCCCATAAAAGTTGAAAGGATAACAATTACATGGAACATAAAAGAATGCTGAGTGAGTATTCAGCGATTATTAAATCAGAAGAATATTTGAAAGAGTTAGCTGATATGGCTATAAGGATAGAAAAAGAAGCAATTTCAGCACCGAATGAAGCTACTATAGAGGGACGATTTGATAATGAATTATTTGCTTTTTTTAAACATTATTTTGAACCACTAGGATTTGAATATAAGCCGGTTAAAGATAAGGCAATAGCTAAGCATATAGCAAGAAGACCTGATACTGCTATTTCTTCTTTGATAATCGAGTTTAAACAACCGTCAACATTAGCGGCTGATTCATATAAAGATAAAGCGGTAGAGCAAATTTCTGATTATCTAGTAAAAATAAGTAAGGAAACAGATACTGATATGCTGGAAGGGTTTGTGACAGATGGTGTACAGGGATGTTTTGTTACATATATTGATGGGAAGATTATAAGGGAAAGTTTTTTGCCTCTGGATGAAAATTCATTAGATAGAATTATTCAGAATATTTTATCATTAAATTTGCGAGCTTTTAATGCAGAAAATTTGGTTGAAAGCTTTTGTAATCCGCCGCTTAATGATGGAGTTGCATTTGAGCTAGTTGATGAGCTATATCATATTCTTAAGGACAGTATATGTGCAAAGACACAGATGTTGTTTATTGAATGGAAGCAACTATTTAATTTGGCACATGATGATATTTCTAAGCAGCAAGCAATTATAGATAGAAAAAAATCACTGGAAATATTACTTAAAACTGGTTTAGAAGATAAAGATGATGAATATTTGGCATTGTTTGCATTACAAACCGCCTATGCAGTAGTAGTTAAAATCATAGCATATAAACTTATTAGTCAAATACGATTCGATAGGTCACTAATTAGCTTTGAAAAATCATTGTATATGGATTCTGACACGCTTAGAATGCAATTTGTTCATTTAGAGAATGGTGCAATTTTCAGAGAGTACAATATGACAAATTTGTTAGAAGGAGATTTTTTCTCATGGTATTGCAATGAAAAACAATGGACAGGTTCTTTAAGTCAGATTATAAAGAAAATATTTAAAATACTATGTGAGTATTCGGAAAAGGCAGTGCTGAATAATAGTAGAAAATCACAAGATTTTTTTAAGTTGTTATATGAAGCAATGGTACCTGCGGCTGTAAGACATTCTTTGGGAGAGTATTACACTAGAAAATGGCTAGCTCAAAATGTTGTGGATGAAGCAATAAAATTATCACATGTAGATAATTGGAAAGGATTAGATCCTTGTTGTGGAAGTGGAACATTTCTGAATGTTATGATTGATAGAATATTATACGAAGAACGAGAGAAGAGCGATGATGAAAAACTTGCAGATGTTCTGCAAAGAGTAAAAGGTATAGATTTAAACCCAATAGCCGTGCTTACTGCTAGAGTTAATTATTTTATTAATATATCTCACCTATTTAAAGATAATAGAGCAATTGATATTCCTGTATATTTAGGTGATTCGTCATATGTGCCGAAGACTATAAGTTACGATAATGTCAAATGTCTTGATTATGTTATTTCGACTACAAAGGATCCGATTGAGATAACACTTCCAAAAAGTATAGTGAATGATACATCAAAGTTTTCACAGAAAATGATATTAGTTGAGACACAGGTAAAAAATCAGAATGAGGATGCCGTTGTTGATATATTTAAGGAGTTGGTGTCTGCAGATGATTTAACACCTAAGGTATATATGAAGATTATTCATCTTGCAAGAAATTTGATTGGTTTGGAAAAAAAGAATTGGAATGGCATTTGGGCCAGAATTTTATCGAACTATCTTGCAACAGCTAATTTGGGGAAATTTGATATTATTGTGGGAAATCCACCATGGGTGGATTGGAAGAGTCTTCCATCAGGATATAGAGATAGAATTAAGTCCTTATGTATTTCAAGACAACTATTTTCTGGTGATCGTTTAACAGGTGGAATTAATTTAAATATTTGTGCCTTAATTGCAAACGTGGCTGCTGATAACTGGCTTTCACAAAATGGAATTCTTGGTTTCTTAATGCCAGAGCCGTTGATCTTTCAACAATCGTATGAAGGATTCAGGAATTTCTACCTAGAAGATGGAAGTAGGATGTATTTTTGCAAATTTACAAATTGGACAAAAAGCGGAAATCCGTTTAAACCTGTTACACAGAAGTTCTTGTCTTTCTTCTTATCAAAAGAATTTGTGGATTACTCTAAGGGAGTGGAAACAGATTGGTATATAAAAAAGACTGGAAAAACAATCGATGGATTAGAAGAACTTAATATGAATGAGTATTTTGAATGTGAAAAGAAAATACTTGCTTGTTGCCACGAAAATAAGAACTTTTTCTCTAATGTTGATGATAGAGAAATGTTGCATGAATTTAATTTGATAGGTGGGACATCTGATTATATTGGTAGAGAGGGGATTGAATTTTATCCACAAGAACTTATGGTATTTAAATTGTCTGATTTGCAAGGGACAGATAAATGTACATGTTTGAGAAATATACAAAATAAAAAATCAAAATATAGGGTGCCGGAGTTTGACGTCTTGTTGGAAACAGAATTTTTACACCCTATGATAAAAGGAAAAAATGTTACACCTTTTCATGTCGAATGGGATGAATTTATAGTTCCTTTTCCGTATGAAAAAGAAAATCCTAGGGTACCGATGTCAATAAGAAAATTGTCGGAGAAAGCACCTAAATTGGCAAGTTATTATATTGAAAATAAGAAATTGATTTTGGATCAAACTGGATATAATGAGAGAATAATTGGAAAAGAGGATGCAGAATTTTACGCGCTAGCTAGAGTTGGAGAATATAGTTATGCTGATAATTATGTTGTCTTTAGAGATAATACGAAATGGGCGGCAGCAGTAATTTCAAATGTGGATACGACTTGGGGAGGAATAAAAAGACCTCTTTTTCAAAATCATGCGGTTTCAATTTGTGAGGATATACAGGGGAACTTTATAACCTTAGATGAAGCATACTATATCTGCGGAATTATGAATGCGAGTATTGTATATAAGTACATGATGCAGTCATCAGATTCAAGATCATTTCCAATTAGACCACGAATTATCATTCCTAAATATGAACAAAGTAATACTGTTCATAATAAAATTGTCGAACTATCAAAAGAAGCACATGTGATATACGCAGATCAAGCTAAAGTTAAAGAAATCGTAGGTAAAATTGATTTGCTTTATAAAAAATTACTAGAAAAATAGAAATTTTGATTTGACAGAATGCTATATACATGTGAATAAAAGATTATTACGTAAAAAGGAGTGATTCCTAATGATTGATATATACACGGAAAAGAAAGATTCAAAAGATTGGATTATAAAAAATGATTTATTTTTCAATTTAAACACAAGTAATGAAGAAATGACAGATAAAGAAATTGCATTGATTCAACAAGTTGATAACGCTAAATTAACTTCAGACAAGCACATTGAAACAAAGTATGGCTTGGGTACGATTCGTAATTTGTCATCTGGATGCAAGACGCTATTAAATATTGTAAAGCATCCTGAAAAAGTTGTGTGTGTAGAAGAGTGTGGTCCCAACGTATTAAAAGTCATTTTTACAATGGATCATATTAAAATCTATATGTCTCGGCCAACACTGACAGAAATTCCTGATAACGCAAAGATTAGATTTAATGATTCCGATGTTGTAACAGGAAGTGCTGGCTATAATGAGTGGTGGAGCAAGGAATATGAAAGGAGAGAAGAGGATGATTTATAATAGAATAACATTCAAAGCAGATCCTTTTTCATATGACTTAGTATTCGAAGATCGCATTACACTCGTTGGAGGTGATAGCGGCACTGGAAAAACTGTGCTCTATGAAATGTTAGAGGATTTGAGGCAGACAGAGGAATTCAAGGCTATTAAACTTTTTAACTACAAATCAGACAATGTAGCAGAACAATTGAAGCAATGCAAAAATAATTTTATTGTGATTGATAATGCGGATATTATGATGGATGACGAAGTGCGGAAATTCATCAATTTTGAATTTTCAAATCAGTATATGTTATTTCTTAGAAATTGTGATGGGCTGAATGTATCAGACAAGAGTTTTAAGATAATGAAGTTTGAAGATAACAAAATTACGTTGGAAGAGGAGCTGTAGCATGAAGTATTTATGGACGGAAGATACAGGTGCAGGACTCCACTTCTGGAAGTTAGTCAATCAGTATTTCTTTGACAGTGCACTTGTAGTTGAAACCAAGGAGAGCAATCAAGGGATTTTAAACGCCTTGTTGGATTTGAAAATTAATGAAGAAGATGAATACTACATAGCATTCGATTATATGCCAGATAATCAGGATATTAGGAATAAGTATCGTCAACTAAAAGAAATTGTGGAAAAGTCTGAGGCAAAGATTATCATTCTTGATATGATCTGTTTTGAGTATTTCATTTTGGCATTTGATAAATTAGTTTCTTGGACTGGAACGGGTAAGACAGATAAGATAAAAATGCGAGAAGATATTTTGGCAGCGATAGAGAATCACAGAATAGATTTGACAAAAATAAAAGATCAGAAAACATTACAGTACCTGTCAGGATTCAAGAGGTATTCAACGGAGCGTGTGATGAAATCTTTGGTTGGAGAATTTACTCAGAACGAAAAGTGGTCTGTGAAGGGACAACTTATGGGAGAATGCTGGTATAAGGATTGTTGTGTGTCGGATCATCCCGATAATCGTAGGTGTGGAGAACCGGAGGTTAAGTGTGGAGATGAGAAGATGAGGATGCTACTGAATACAGAAAGTATATATTGTTTGATGGAAAGTCTGTATGCAGGAGATACGAAATAATGGTGGGAGGTTTATATGGATTGGAAGAAAATTCAGCATACTTTAGGAGTGACAGTTGTAGAAGCATTGCGGGAGTATGTAGATAAAGAATGCGAGATAGAGGCTAAACAAGCCGCAGAATTTCAGAGAATAAAAGATATAAAGAAAACGGTTATGGCATTAATTGCTGTAAAGCAAGATGATATAACAATTTATCGTTTGTTGGACAAAATATTTGGTGTTGAAAGCATTAAGGACGCAGAAGAAATTGTTCTCCAAGCAAGAGTATCACATCAAATAATATGTTTACGAGAGTTCTTAACAGAAAATGGTATGAGTTTGCAAGAGTTCAGACAGTACTCGAAAGAGAATAATCTTGAGTTGAAATTAAAAGATAATTCAAAATTACGATACTTGTCTGTAGAAAAATTAAAAAAAGAAATTAGTAAAAATTGCTTTTAAAAAACTCATTTTATTAGTAAAATATATTAAAAGAAATTGGAAAGGAGGGATATGTTTTGAAAAATCCGTTGAGATATCCAGGAGCAAAATCTAAGCTGTTTACATATGTCAAGAAATTGCTGGAGGTTGAGGGATTAAGAGGTTGTACTTTTTATGAGCCTTTTGCTGGTAGCGCAACATTATCGTTGCAGCTTTTGGAAGATGGAATTATAGATAATGCTATAATTAATGAGAAAGATCCACTTCTTTATCATTTTTGGTATTCAGTATTTAATTATACAGATGAACTAATTGACTTGATATCAATTAAAGAAGTAACCATTGATACATGGAATGAATGTGCAAGATATAGAGAATTAACATATTTATTTGGAAAGCAATCTTATGAAATAGGATTTGCTGGGTTATTCTTAAATAGAACTAATTTCTCAGGGATTTTAAAAGCAAATCCAATTGGAGGAAAGAAACAAGATTCACAGTACAAATTAGATTGTAGATTCAATAAATTAAAAATAATCGAATCGATTGTTGAAATTTCAAAATATAAGCATAAAATAAAGGTTTACAATGAGGATGCAATAGATTTTATGCAACGAGAACTCCGATATAAGCGAAATGATCGAACATTTGTTTATATAGATCCACCATACTATAGGGAGGGGCCAGGGCTTTATAGGTATTTTTATTCTGAAGCACAACACAAAGAACTAGCAGATTTTATTAAATCTAAGAAATTTCCATGGCTTTTAAGCTATGATGATACACCAGAAATTAGAAAATTATATAATAGAAGAACATGTATTAATTTATATTTAGATTATTCGGTAAAAACTTCCAAAAAAGGAAAAGAAATTCTGATTTCTGATTTAGAAATCCCACCGATGGAGCAAGAACAAGTACTTGTTGGATAAAGAGGTAGAATTGTGATTAACTTTTTAAAGATAAAACATTATAGAAAATTAAAAAATATAGACATAGACTTATCGAAGAGAATTAATATTATTTCAGGCACAAACGGAACGTGTAAGTCATCAATTCTTTATATGGTGAGTAATGCTTTTCAAGAAGTTAAGAGTACATCAGCTTGGGTAAAAAATAAAGATATTTTAAAAATAATAAAAGGTGTAAACGCTGGTGTTAATCTTAAAATTGAGAGCTTGACACGAGGTGATGAGAAATATAACGATCCAGCGCAAGGAGATAGTGGATCGCTATTTGCATGTGAATATGAGGATGGAATAAAACTTGAGTTTAGAAGGCATAATACAACCATAGCGGATAAGAACAGATTTGCACTAAAACCATACTATAAACCAGGGGCAAACGAAAAATTACCTCAATTACCAGTTATATATTTAGGTTTATCAAGATTATATGCATTTGGTGAATACCAAAGTGAATTTTCACAGATAAAAAAACAACTTCCAACAGATTATTTTGAAATAGTGAGAGAGCTCTATAAAAGTTTTACTGGGATTACGATTGCGAATGAACATACACAAGAAATGGGTATAATAAAAAAGCGAACTAGCTTTTCTACGGATGTTGATGGCATAGATTCAAATACAATTTCTTCTGGTGAAGATAATTTGTTAATTCTGTTAACAGCACTTGTTTCACTTAGATATTACTATGAAAATATAGATAAGCGTAATCAAACAGAAAGTGTTTTATTGATAGATGAGATTGATGCTACATTGCATCCGGCATTTCAGAATAAATTACTTGATCTGATTGACGATTATACAAATCAATATCGAATAAAGCTAATTTGTACATCGCATAGCCTTTCTCTTTTGGAATATGCATTTCAAAAAAAGTGTAATGTAATATATTTATTGGACAACATTAATTGTGTAATTCAAATGGAAGATGCTGATATATATAAGATAAAGATGTATCTACATAATCAGTCAAAGGAGGATATTTATATTAGCAGATCTATTCCGATTTTTACAGAAGATACAGAAGCTAGAATGTTTTTGAATTGTATATTTGATTCATTTGAAAGAAAAAGTAAAGGAACATTTTCTCAGGTTAGAAGTGTATTTCATTTTGTTGACGCTAATATATCAGGAGATGCACTTGCTAATATTTTTAGTGACGACAAATTATTGAGAAGTACAATGCGTTCAATCTGTATTCTTGATGGCGATAAGCAAGCACAATATAATTTAAACAATTACACAATTACATTACCGGGTCAGCTATCTCCAGAAGAACTGATGTTCAAATATGCAGAAGATTTATATGCTAAAGATGATTTATTTTGGAGTGATAGTACAATTATAAGCCTAGGATTTACCAAAATTTATTTCAGAGATCATATATTAAAAGAAATAAAATCAATTGATGAAACAATAAAACAATTAAAAGATAAAGATGAATCCACTAAAGGAGTTAGAAGAGACAAAAATAAAAAAGTGTTTAATAATTATAAAAGGTTTTTTGACTTAATGATGAGAAAATGGGTAGAAGATCATGAGCAAGAAATGCAGAGTTTTTATCATAATCTTCATATATTATTTTGCAAGGTGTCAGAGTTTCATGATATAAATCCTAAAGAGTGGCTTGAATAAAAATCTCTTGAAGAGAGTAATTAAATATGTTACATTATACTTATGGCAACAGTTTGGCAACGTCCATTCAGTCGGTCAGAATAAATAATGTAAATAAGATAGAAAAGTTCCTAATCTGATACGAAACTTAAACAAAATAAGTTAAGCAGCATCTAGGAAATAATGAGTTTGAATAATTTTCAAAAGCTCGCAAAGCCTAGTAAAATGGGCATTTGCGAGCTTGTTTTTTGCCTTGTGGTACTATTTTGGTACTAAAGTGAGCTGTGCAGGAATAGAAAATTGATGGCTTGGAATGCTTGCATTCCACAGACAGCAGATTTCTATTCCTATAGGGCGAACGCCCTACATCGAGATGAATCGAAGCGGAATCGAGATGGTGCACATCGGATGGCGTTATGTTTCACGCATGAGGCCATGTTATTTTCCACTCAAAATATTCATTTGGAGAAATCTCTCCATTATTTAATTTCGTTTTCATTTCACACCATTCCGTAAGGAAATCATTTACCAATCCATATTCAAAAGTTAATGCGACAGGTGAGCCTGCACTTTCATAATCATCTTCATTGTAAGTTGGTCTGACAGCCTCGGAAGGTTTTGCCGGAGTCATTGCAGTTAAGTGAATCAAATTGCCAGGAGCAGTGTACTCAGGAAATCTTGTACCTTTTCCTCTTGCTGGAAGTGAAGCTGCACTTTCTTCAAGCCAGAAAAGAGTTTCAATGATATCCTCTGCAGCACCAAGGCTGTAATCAGAAATAGCTTTGTAATTGCAGTGCAGTGCATCGGAGAGCTTCAAAATCATATCTTCGCCGGGAATACGTGCACCAGTTTCGTATTGTGATATACGGACTGACATATTTTTTCCTTCAAAGCCAAGTGCACCGCCTAGATCATCCATTGTCATTTTACGGAATACCCGTATTTTCTTTATTCTTTCACCTATTGTCATAGTGTAGTTACCTCCATTTTGTGATCCTGTATGGGCTGTTGAACACCAAGTTATCTGACATGTCAGATAAAGTAGTTGTCACCATTCCAGAAAAAGTTTTATGCAAAGCTATACAGATTAAGGATTGTAGAGCAGCAGCGTTTTGTGGTTGGTGGAGCAAAGTATACAGAGAAAGCTCGAGCCGGAAACGGAATATTGAGAACGAGGAGCAGTATCATGAGTATCAGATATGGCATGTGGGAGTGCAGGAAGAACTGGACGAATTGAAGCAGGAGAAAAGGAATATTAAGAAGCAAATACAGCTTGCTGATGGAATTGTGAAAGAAGATTTGTATACGGCTTATTATGCAGTGTCGGAGAAAGAAGAAATCGTTGCAGACGGGGATGTTGAGATACCGGGGATGGAAGATGAGGCAGTGTCAGAGAAAGATGTGGCTGTTGAGCCGGAGACGAATGTTGTGGTAATAAATCCAGACAATAATCAGAATGAAATAGGCAGACAGAAAGAGCAAGCTGATAGTGCGAGAAAACAACAGACTGATTTAGAGGGAATAGGAATACCAGAGATTCTTAATTTGTCTGATGTGAATATGACAAGAATGGACGAAAGTATAATTAATGTGACAAGTAAAAGTGAATTGGTGAACATGAAGAAAAAGAGCCTGTGGACGAAGTTGGCTGGATTGTCAGGAGAATATCAGAGCTTGGTGGTTTTGAGAATGTCAGTGATTCTGTTAAGGCAGATGTATTCGGATTTGATATTGCTGATGTGAGTGGAAGCATAAGGATGTTTTCAGATGTGATGAAAAGGTTGGGGATAAAACTGGATGGAGATGAACTTTATGAGGAATTTCAGAGGATTTATGATGAAAGTGTTGGTAGAGATGTTGATAAAGGAAAGATGGAAGATAAGATGAGGAATAGGGACAGAGGAAGATGATTCCTCTGCATATCCACGATTCACTTTACGCACCCGAAATATATATTGCAAACTAGGAAACAATCGCAAGAAGTTGCGATTGTTATTGATGATGTAGTGATTCTGTGATATCATATAAAAATATGGTACATGAAAACGGAGGTCAAAATGAAAGTATTGGTAACGAATTGTAGTCCTGTAAGAAATGGAGCAAGCGAAGGAACAGGGCGTATTACAGATTGCGTTGGAAGCGACGGATATGGGACGACCTTTGTATGAAAGACATGGATTTGTGAAAATGGAAGATGAAATGGAGCTGATCAAATGACAAGAGTTTATTTCGTACGTCACGCACAACCGGAGCATGATTGGGAAGAAGACAGAACAAGACCTTTGACGGAAGAAGGGAAGAAAGATTCAGTAGTTGTGTTAGAATTTTTGAGTAACAAGAAAAAAGATGCGTTTTATTGTAGTCCATATAAACGTAGTATGGATACTATTGCAGAGGCAGCAGATTTTTTTACAAAAGAGATTATAACAGATGAGAGATTGAGGGAGCGAGAAAAAGGTCCTGATGGAAACAACTACGGAATGTTTCAGAAACGCTGGGCTGACCATGATTATCATGAAGATGGTGGAGAATCCATTGCTATGGTTTAAAATCGTAATATAGAGGCGTTGAACGAGATTTTAGCAGATAATACAGATAAAGAGAGTGTTATAGGAACCCATGGTACTGCCCTTAGTACGATATTGAATTCTTATGACAATAGTTTCGGGTGCGAAGAATTTCTGCGAATTATAGATTGGATGCCATATATTATCGAACTGGATTTTGAAGGCGATAAGTTGATTGGCAAACATGAACATTGCTATGTGGAGAAGGAATTCAAGGGCAATCAGCGTGCGGATAAGAAGTAGTGAGGAATAGATGAATACACGATATTATATGGTCATTATCAAGGGTGAAATAAAGACATCCGAAATAATGTCATGTGGTTATAATAGAAATACCCAAAAATGGGATGTAAAATTCAATAATGGAAAAACATACTCGTATGCATATTTGAATGTGGAAAAGTTGACTGATCCGGAGGTTTTGAATCCTAACATGTATCGGATTAGCAGAGAAGGACGAGAGTTCTTTGATGTTAATGCAATATATGTATTTAGAAGCGGAAGTGAGTCTTATTGGCACATTTGTTTTGGCGATGGTAGTGAAAGAGATTATCGTCGGAACGACTTGCATATTATAGAGTCATGTCTTGCCCAGAGTCAGTCATCAAATGTATTTGAATATATAAAGCAAATTGCAGGTTTGAGTAATCTTAAGAATGAAGAGACTGGTGAAAAATTATTGTCTAAGAAGTTTGCCAAGATTTCTTTTGTGGGTAGTGATGTAGCTTTAGCAAAGTATTTGAATCCATCATCATTGCAAGGAAAAAGAACAGGACGCGAATACATTCCAATTTTCCCATTTGGATGCAATAACAGTCAGTATAAGGCTGTAAAAAATGCCATGGAGAATCAGATTAGTGTTATACAGGGACCTCCAGGAACGGGGAAGACACAAACGATATTGAATATTATTGCCAATATATTAATGCAAGGGAAAACGGTACAGATAGTATCCAATAATAATTCGGCAACGGAAAACGTATATGAAAAATTATCTTCTCCAAAATACAATTTGGGTTTTATTGCTGCGACATTAGGAAGTTCTAAAAATAAGAAATTATTTGTTGAGCATCAGGATGCCGCTTATCCCGATTTTTCGTCGTGGAAAACGGGAGAAGATCAAAGTGTTTTGCAGAAGGAAATAGCAGAGCAATCCAGTCAGTTAAAAAGTGTTTTTGATAAGCAGGAAAAACTGGCGTGTTTAAGGCAGGAACTTTCACAGTTGGTTACTGAACAGGAATATTTCAATCAATATGTTAAAGAATCAGATGTTCATACAGATAGTATTAAGCTCAAGAAAAAACTATCTTCAAAGCAATGGATGGTATTGTGGCAGGAGTGCCAGTTGATTTCAGAAGAGAAAATGGCAATAGGATTTTGGTTTAAGATAAAAGCCTTATTTAAATATAGAGTAACCGATTGGAGCATTTATAAGCAGGATATTTCAAAGATAATTACAACCTTTCAAGCAATGTATTATCGTGCGAAGCAGGCGGAGTTGTCTGGGAAAATTGCAGATATTGAAAAGTATTTAAATAGTGTTAATAAGAATTTGCTTGAGGATTTATGCGATCAGTCAATGATTGTCCTAAAAGACAAACTGGCAAGGAAATATGAAGGTAACAGTAGTAGGAAAACTTTTAGTGAAGATAATTTGTGGAAGGAACCATACGATGTATTGGCTGAGTATCCGGTTATATTAAGTACAACATTTTCATCAAGAAACAGCCTGAATTCAGATGTGGTGTATGATTACCTTATCATGGATGAGGCATCACAGGTAGATATTGCAACTGGTGCGTTGGCATTGTCCTGTGCAAGGAATGTTGTTATTGTAGGGGATACCAAGCAACTTCCCAATGTTGTTACAGGTGATATAAAAGCCAAAGCAAAAGTTATATTTGACAGCTTTAATGTGAGTGAAGGATATCAGTATACAAACAGTTTTCTGCAATCCATTTTGGATGTTATGCCAAATGTAACACAAACATTGTTGCGGGAACATTATAGGTGTCACCCCAAAATAATCAATTTCTGTAACCAGAAATTCTATCGTGGTGAATTGATTATTATGACAACGGATAAGGGTGAAGAGGATGTTTTATCGGTAGTAAAAACGGTAGTGGGAAATCATGAGCGTAACCATTATAGCCAGCGCCAGATAGATGTTATTAAAAATGAGATTATACCAAAATATGTTTCAAATCCGGAAGAAACCGGAATTATTGCACCGTACAAAAATCAGGTAGAAGCTTTAAGCAAGGAGATTACAGATATTGATGCTGCTACAGTGCATAAGTTCCAGGGCAAGGAGAAAGAGAATATTATTATATCTACCGTGGATGATGAAATATCTGATTTTGCAGATGATCCATATTTAATCAATGTTGCTGTATCAAGAGCCAAAAAGAAATTGATGTTGGTTGTAACTGGAAATGAGCAATCAAAAGAGCGCAATATAACAGATTTGATTGATTATATTCAATATAATAATTTTGAAGTTACGGAAAGCAAGATTTATTCGATTTTTGATTACCTTTACAAGCAGTATACTGAGGAAAGAAGGGCATACTTGCAGAAGCACAAAAAAGTATCAGAATATGATTCGGAAAATCTGATGTATTCATTGATAGAGGACATTATCTCCGCTAACAAGTATTCAAGCTTGGATGTTGTTTGTCATTTTCCGTTGAATATGTTGATTAAGAATCCAGAACTATTAAATGAGCAGGAATGTCAGTATGCAATGAATCCAGCAACACATTTAGATTTTCTGGTTTATAACAGAATTGGTAAAAAGCCTGTGTTGGCGATTGAGGTTGACGGATATGAATACCATAAAGAGGATACTGTTCAGGCTTCAAGAGATTTGTTGAAAAATCATATTATGGAGTTGTATGAAATTCCATTACTGAGATTTATGACTAATGGTAGTGGCGAGAAAGAAAAGATTATAGAGATGCTGGATAAGTCGGTTGGGTAACGAAAGGAAAGCTGCGTGTGGAGATTATAAGAAGGGACGAGTTACAGGAACTTTTAGATGTTGTCAGGATGAAACCATATGGCAAAATCTTGATAACAGGTGCGGCAGGAAGTGGTAAAACTTTTTTGTTAAATATAATTGGAAAGATATTAGAGGAACAAGGAAGAAAAATCTGGTATGAAACGATGGTTTTTTCACAGATGGGAAATAAAATATGGAAACATTCATCTGATTTTACAGATGTTGTTTGTTTAGTGGATGGTTTGGACGAAATATATAGATATAAACAACAAATGGTAGAGAACATTAAAAATGCTAGAGGGTGTTATATATGCACTGCTAGAGAAAATAAGTTTGATATAAATTTTGATTATGAAATAAGGTTAAAGCCATTAACAGATAAACAGATATTATTGTTTATTAGTGATTATCTTGGTGCCCGTATCTCGAGTGACAGTATTGTAGAAGGTATTTTTAAAGAACTTGATAAGCAAAATTTAACGCCTAGAACGATAGCTGAAAAGCTTCATACAAAACTAAAGGGCGAGGGGCTTAACGAATATTTTCTTGATTTTGAAAAGGATATACATCAAATATATACATATAAAGGTGGTGTATCTCTACAACATCCAGAGATAGTTGTTCCAGAACGAAAAATTATTAGAGTACCAGACGAAATAAAAAATGATATAAAGGTAGTAACGCATTCGCTTGTGGATAAAGTTGCATTAAGACCAGAAATACTTCAAGAAATTACTCCTAGACAGTTTGAGGAACTGGTTTGTGAATTGTTTGAAAGAAAAGGATATAATGTGCAACTTACGAAACAGACAAGAGATGGTGGTAAGGATTTGATTGTTCTTAATAATTCAGTGTTAGGCGATTTGGTGATTTATGCTGAATGTAAAAAGAAAGCGCCTAGGCATCCTGTGAATGTTGGACTTGTTAGACAACTATATGGAACTGTTGAAGCGGACAGGGTTACAGCAGGAATAATGGTAACTAACTCATATTTCTCAAAGGATGCTCGTAGATTTCAACAGACGATAAAAAGTAGAATGAATTTAATAGACTATTCAGAGTTAATGAAACAGATAATGGATTGCAGATAGGAAATTGATAATTATTGAAGGTGAATGGAGACATTGTTATGGCAGTATCATACAATAAATTATGGAAATTATTAATAGATAAAAAAATGAGTAAATCGGATTTGCGTAAAAAGGCAGAAATTGCCCCTAACACAATGACAAAGCTTCGACGTGATGAAGAGGTAAGCCTTACAATTCTTAGTAAAATTTGTAAAACTTTACATGCAGACTTTGGGGATATTGTGGAGTATGTGCCGGATGCAGAAATATGGGATTTGTATAATGAGAACCGAGAGCTTCTGGGAAAAGACCATATCAGAGGAGAACAGTTACCGATAGACGGCTACCATTTGGTGGTGCATGTCTGGATTCGTAATTCCAAGGGCGAGTACCTTATCTCGCAGCGTTCTGCAAACAGACCAACACATCCTTTGATGTGGGAATGTGTGGATGGTTCTGTAGTAAAAGGAGAGGACAGTTTGCAAGGAGCGCTTAGAGAAGCCAAAGAAGAGGTTGGAATAGATTTATTGCCAGAAAAAGGTCAAGTTGTTTTGTCAGACATTAAGAAAATCGAGTTTGGAAAAGTGGCTAATAAAATTGTTGATGTTTGGCTGTTTGATTACGATGGAGAGGTTGATTTAGGCAATGCCACAACAGATGAAGTGGCGCAGGTTGCATGGATGAATCGGGAGCAAATTAAGGAATTGTTTGAGCATAATATGTTTGTGGATACATTGGAATACTTCTTTACGGAAGTGGACAAGCAGTAATTTGGAAAGTTGGTGGATATATGAAGGAAAAAGAACATCAATCCATAGAGTGGAAGGAATCATGGCAGGATGAGTATTTAAAATGGATTTGTGGATATGCCAATGCCTACGGTGGAACAATATACATAGGTACGGATGACAATGGTAATGTTGTAGGTATTGATAATGCAAGAGATTTATTAGAGCGAATTCCTAATAAAATTACAGACACAATGGGAATCATTGCAGATGTGAATTTGTTATATAAAGGCAAACTTGAGTATCTGCAGATAATTGTTGATAAATATCCATCTTTAATAAGTTTTCGTGGAAAATATTATTATCGTTCCGGAAGTACCATGCGTGAAATTACTGGAAAGGAATTGGAAAGGGCTTTGTTAAAAACGCAGGGAAGAACATGGGATGGTGTGCCTCTACCAAAACTGACAGTAGCTGATTTAAAGCAGGATGCAATACAGTTATTTAAAGATAAGGCAGTGAAAAGAGGAAGGCTTACAAAGGAAGAAGTCAGTGTGGAAGATACTATATTGATGGATAACCTGCACCTGATTGATGAAGATGGATATTTGATAAGAGCAGCAATGCTTGCGTTTTATAAAGATCCAGAGAAGTGGGTAACAGGTTCTTATATCAAAATCGGATATTTTGGAAAATCAGATTCGGATTTGGTGTACCAGGATGAGGTGCACGGTCCTTTGATAGAGCAGGTAGATAAGACCGTTGATTTAGTTTATACAAAATATATGAAGGCATTGATTGATTATGAGGGAGTCCAGAGAATTGAGCAATTTATGTTTCACAAGGACGCATTCCGTGAGATTTTGTTGAATGCAATTGTTCATAAGGATTACAGTAGCTGCAATCCAATCCAGATTAGTGTTTATGAGGATAAGATATATATTTGGAACGATGGTGAGATGCCTCCAAATCTGGATTCTACTGACAAATTGTTTATGAAACATTCATCAAAGCCTTTTAATCCGAAATTGGCTAACGTCTTTTTCAAAAGCGGTATGATTGAAGCTTGGGGAAGAGGATTTGAGAAGATTAGGGAAGCCTGTGCGTTGTATGATGGACCATTGCCGGAATACGAGATTAATGAGGCTGGAATTATGGTTCTTTGCAAGGCTTGTGATAGGTATTTGAGGTTGTTGAGAGATGATGGTCAGCATCCTGACCATCATCCTAACCAAAATGGTCAGGATGTGAATAAGCTGATTATCGATTTTTGTAAAGACCCGAAGTCGGTCCAAGAAATAATGGATGAATTTGATTTTGATAGCAGGACAAGCTTTAGAAGAAAGTATTTAACTCCTATGCTGAAAAATGGTGTGTTAAAGATGACTATACCGGAAAAGCCATCAAGTAAAAATCAGAAATATTTTTCGTGAGAAAATAACCTAACCACATCTTAACCAATGTGGTTAGGATAAGAATACAAGAATTAAGAGAGAAGGTAATTGACGAATGGATCTAATGGCGGCAATTGGATTGCTTAGTTCTATTGTTACTTTAGAAGAGGCAGGAAGAAGCTGGGTATTAATTGTAAAAGACAAGTTAAAAAGAAAAGAGATTGATATCAATAATTGGGATTCAGATGATCCTTTAGTTCAAGCTTGCCTTGATAGATTTAAAACTGATATGGGGGATAAATATAAGGATCATATTTTTTCAGAGGAAGAAATACAAGAAATCATTCGGGGCTTTTTTGAGCAGAATAGAGAGCTGCGTATAGGGAATGAGGAAAAGAAGCAAATGACTCAGATTATTGAGGATATTTTATACGCATATAATGAGCATACGAAGTCCCTTATGTCAAGCGGTGAAAGAACACTACATAACACGCTATCATCGGATTTTTCCAAGATAATGGATAAGCTGGGGGTGATAGAAGAACAACCTCATAAGGAAAACATTAAAAAGTTTTTGCGTGCGATTGAAATAAGTAAAGAAATTGAACTTGAAAATATTGAAGAGCTTATTAACGGTGAATATGAAATTGACAGGTCAGAAATTATTGAAACGATACAGGCAGGACGAGAAAAATTAGTATCGATACAGGGAAATGCTGGTTCTGGTAAATCAGTTGTATGCAAAAAACTGTTAAAGGGAAAAGAATACGTATTAATCACGCGAGCAGAGAATTTGTCCACAGGAAAGAAAGTAAACGAATTGTGGGATTGTGATGTAGAGGATGCAATCTTGTGGTTAGAAAATAAACCGCTGTATATATTTATTGATGCTATCGAATTTATTGCAGATTGTGGTGACAATGCATTTACGTTGTTGCAGGAGATATATAGGCTTGCAGATAAATACAGCAATGTATATATTATTACTTCATGTAGAACTACTGATAGTTCTGCGTTTATGAAGATTAATACAAAATATAGAATCAAAACATACGAGATTCCGGATTTGGCGAAAAATGAGATTGATAAGGTTGCTAAAAGTTATCCCATTATTTTATCCTTACAGCAGAATAAAAAATATTCGGATTTATTATGTGTGCCATTTTATCTCAATTTAATTGTAGCGGGAGGATTTGTAGAAGAAAATATTAACGACGAGAATAATTTTAGAAATCTCATATGGGAAAGAATCATCTGTTTAAAAGACAAGTGCAAAAAATATAGTGTCTTACAAAGTGATGTTAGAAAAACTGTTGAGCGCATTGTTTTTGAACGTGCTAGTCGTTTTGTTGTTGGTGTTGATAGTGATATTGTAGATAGCGATATTCTAGAAGCATTGAAATCAGAAGGAATTATTGTTGAAAGCAGGAATAAGATTCGTTTGAAATATGATATTTTCGAAGATATTTGTTTTGAACGATATATAGATAAGGCGTTTGATGCATGTCATGGGTCGTATAATGTTTTTTTTGATGAAATAGAGAAAATCGGACGTTGCATATATAGGCGATACCAGATTTGGATATCTAACAAACTGTTTGTACAGGAGGCCCGCGAGAAATTTGTATATACACTGTTAACGGATAATAGTATTGAGGCAAAATGGAAAAAGCAAACAGAAATTGGGATAGTAAAATCAAAATACTGTGGATTGTTTTTCAAGGAATTTCAGGAGTTGCTCGATGAAACAGTGGTTGAGGAATTGTTAGATATAACAAACTTATATGCATTTGAGGCGAAAATTAATCATTCACCAGCATTAATAATGAATGTAACACCGATAGGAGCGGCACGTGAAAATTTAATTGGTATGGTTTTTGAAGAACGCATAAGTTTAGATAAAAATAGAACTTCTATTATTAAGCTGTGTGATGATTATGCAAATTGTTTTTATAAAACTGCGGATACTGAAGAAAAAGCATACAAAATAATAATTAGATATATTGACGAGCTAATAGAAAAGAGTAAAGAGGAAAAATCATATTATCAACATGATGAAGAGATTGTGCAGCTTTTCCTTATTGTTGCCAAAATGGCCAAGTCATCTAAGTCATGGCTGAAAGAATTTGTTGAAAATATGATAGTAGAATATTGCTCTGGAACTAGTAGAAGGGACAGTGTTGCTGAAGAGATTCTAAAGGCGGTTGTGAAAAAATGTCCACTTTTATTTGCTATGGAATTACCCGAATTGGCATGTAAATCAGCGGAAACATTATGGGGACAAAGAGTGTCAAGAAAGCATTTTAGGTATGATGGATATGACCATAATAATGTGAGAGCGTATGGTCTATCTGACAATGCAAATCACTTCGACAATAATGAAAACGGTGTGTATAATAACACTTTTTTCTGGTATGTTATGAGATGTGACTTCGTAAAAGGCCTTGAGTGGGCAATATTATTTGTTAATAATGCAGTACAGACATTTGCAGAGAATAAGCCAGATGAGATAACAAATATAGAAATTTTTTTTCCAAAGGAAAACAAGAAAAGAGTGTATTTGGGTAATGGATGGTTGTGGATGGCAGATATCATGGAACATAACCTTCCGGTGGTATTGACGGACATTGTTTTTGTAATAAAGAAGACTGTTATTAATTCTATGAGAAATACTTCTGAAAGTGCATATATTAAAGGCTTAGCAGAATACGTTAAGAATACTATATATGAAAAGGCAAACAACGTATTGCTTTTGTCTATTATTGAGGCTATAGGGATGAATTATCAAAAAGAAATGCCGGGATATGCATTAGAATTAGCATCCAGTATGGAATTAATATATTTTGATATTCATCGTAGTGGCGAATTTATTTCTAATCCGACAAAAGAATTGTTGGAAAAACACATAATGCTATCAATGGGAGTTCCAGAAATAACCAGGCGATATGAGAAAGATGAAAAGTGTGCATGTAATTTGCAACAATACTTTGCTAATTCGTATCTTTATGGAGATGATGGAATAAAAAACAGATGTCATGTTATTTTAGATTACTTATATTCTATATACGATGAAAAAACGTATTCCAATGAGAATTTGCAGATTCAAAAAATGGACTTTCGCGATGCTGCTGTGACAAAAATAGATGAAAAGACAATAATGATCGAACCGCAGATCAAGGGGGAAGCGCAAAAGATTGTTAAGAATAATGAAGATGCAAACGAACCAATATTGCAGTTGAACAAAATTATAAATCATTTGTTAGAGGATATTAATGATAAAAAGGCTAATGCTGGTCAAGTTATTACAGTGATTGATATTCTTTGTGAAAAGATGAAAGATGATTATCGTATTGAAATGCAGTTCGAGAAAGTACTTGTAACATTTATCGCGTCTGCATTGATAATGTGCGATATTACGGATGAGCAGCGAAATAAACTAGTCGAAGAATGGATTAAGCGTGTAAAGAAAATATTTTCAAACCAATCTTATGTTGCAGAAGTTAATATGGTAATTGTATTGTGGGAACAATTAAATAAGAATATAAATAATGATCTTAAAAAGCAGATTTTGATAATGATATTAGAGAGTATTGTTAATGATGAAAAATCAGGATTGATTAGTCAATTGGCAGAATTAACATATTATTTTTTGGGAAAAAATAGGAATTATGCAAGTAGGGTTTTTAATACAATTATTATGCTTGCAGAAGATGAAATGAATCACCAGAAGTTTAATGCTGTATATATAAAAAATCATAATGATGCTGAGTATGAATTCATTCCTAATATGGTTCCTAAATTACGTGGCGTGGATTATTGGATTAGAGAAAATAAGGGGAATGAATATCAAAATAAGAGGTCTGAAATAATTCAAGAATATTTGTATGATGGTAAGGGGGGAGATCTTTCTGAGTTTGATATCAGTAATTATGATATAGACCTTCTCTGTAATATTGCATGTTGTGGATTGGATACAGAAGATGAGGAATTTGCCATAGTTATTAGTTCGATTGTGCAATGTATGATTGAAATATGGCATAAAAACTGTAAAGAAATGCGGGCTCATGAAATAATTGACACATTTCAAGAACATAAAGTATCCTCTTATTTTCAAAGAGAATTGAATATTATAGGACGAAATCCAGAAGCTGTTTATGATATTCTGTTTAAAGGAACTGACTTTTCGAAATTTACCAGAGATACATTGGACTTTTATGAAGATGTTCTTAGTGGCTTTTTGGTGTCATATGTTGATGGATTTAGGGAGAAGGGTAAGAGAGATGACATTGAGAAGAAGATTCGAATTCTTGAAACTTATGTAAATAGTATTCCAGAGGACTATGTAAGAAATATTCTTGAAAAGAGATTGTTCCTTTGTAAAGGAAGATATAGCAGATGGGATGTAAACAAAGTAAAGGCAGAATATAGTTATAAAGATAAGTGCTTTCTGAATGTACAGATTGAGAAGTATGGATCCAATCATTTGAATGATGTTCTATACACAGTATATTTACTCAATATAAGTGAACTCTTACCAGAAATTTTGACATCTATTAGTTCATGCTTTACAAAAGCTATTAGAAATAGCAAAGAACAGTTTGCAAAAGAAATAATAGATTCACAAGTGATAGTTGATACGATTATCTTAAAATCCTTTATATTCTATAGCGATGAAATAAAAAAGGATGAGAAGCTGATCAATGCATATGAGGACATACTATTAGCATTGACAGAAATAAGAAATGAGAAGGCTGCTGTACTATTAGATGAATTTCGAATTCATTGATTTGAATGTAAAGATTGGAAGATAGAATTGGGATGTTAAAAGGAATTGGACGGAGTTATATCGTTGGATGATTTGGAAGAAATTAGTGATAATTAAAAAAGGCAGTGAAATATATATTAGAGAAATGGTAAATCTTAGTCTCACCAGTCTCAAATTACTATGAGACTGATGAGACTAAGAAGAGACTAACTCAATAGAGTATTTCCTCAACTGGGGGAAAAATTAATTAAATTCATTCATAGCATCTACATAATCCTGTAATCCGTTTTCTTTCAATGCCAGTTTGGCATATAGCAGCGGGGTTTCCTCTGACAGCCGGTATAGATATACAATATCAGTCGGATCGTCAAAGATAACGGAGGAATTGCATTCCTTGCAACGGATAACAAGAATTGCGTTCTCTCCGGTATTGACGATAATGGAGTCTGTGGTGAGTTCATACATACCGAACTGAAAATTAAGATTGTTGTTCATGGCAGTCTCCCTCCCACAGATATTTTGCACCATCCAGCAGGTCGATAATAGCTGTTAGCATATTAGTGTATTCGATTTGTAATTCCTTGATGGCTTCCGAAGAAGGAAGAGTATCGGGAGTGCGGTCTGGTGAGGTAAATGCCTTTTGCATTTCAAGTAATTGCAGATAAAATGCATTCACAGTTTGCACCAGAGGATAGATGTTTTCTTTCTTGCCAACAACGCAGATACGATTGTAGATGCATGAACGGACGAAGTAATCTTTCTTCATCAGTCCACTGGCAAGGATACGGGCTTCAATTTGTTTCCTTTCAGCGTCAGTGATTCTGAAGCTGATGGTTGGGTTTTTATGTTGATTGCTCATGGTAATGCTCCTTTCGTTTTGGCTGTGGCAGCAGGCGTAATAGATAACCTGACAGCCACAGGAATTTATTCATTGTGAGTAATAAAAAAGTAGATTATATCATTCCTATGGAAAAAAGTTTAGGTGCAGATACTGCAACTAATTTGCTACTAAAAGTTTTGAAAACGATGCGAAAAGAGCGATATTTGGCGAAATAGATGTGTCCAAAATGCGGGAAATATCAGCATTTATGAGTTGCCGATAATAAACTCGGGAAGAGTTTGAATAAATTGAAATGTTAAAGAACCCCAGTGTTTATGCGGGTTTCCGGCATTTCCAAAAGTCTTTTGATAACAATTTGATAACAGTTGCATGAAAGCCATTATACTTGTAATCCAGTGGTTTTGGAGTTGGAGAATGATGGCTGTGCAACAGGCGTTCAGAGCCATACGCTGAACAAATCCATATTATAAACGAAGCCCTTAGCTGTGGGTAATAACTCATAGCTAAGGGCTTTTTGTCGTCTTTATTTATCGGATTTGAGCATTTTGACCAGAGCATCACTGAGTTCCTGAGACGGAACTTTTGCCCAGATCTGTGTGGTATCGAATTCCGGATAGTGATAACGCCAGTTATCGTAGTCGTCCTTGCTGATTTCACCGGAAGATAGCTTATCAGCCTGCTCTTGTACCGGATGTTTGGAGCAGAGAGTACGGATAATCTTTACTTCTCTGTTTCTGCCGGTCAGCTTGGGAAAGGACTGGATGAACAGCTTGCAAGGTTTGTGGCAGAGCATCCGTATACGAAGCTGATTATCATTGATACGCTTCAGAAAGTGCGTGAGGTTGGCGGAGATAATTACAGTTATGCAAACGATTATCAGATTATGGCGAGACTGAAAAGTTTTGCAGATGTGCCCTGTCTTTGTATGCTGCTCGTACACCACACACGGAAACAGAATGCGGACGATAAGTTTGACATGATCTCCGGAACAAGCGGACTACTTGGAGCGGCAGACGGTGCCTTTCTCCTTCAGAAAGAAAAGCGGACGGGCAATGCGGCAACGCTGGAGGTATCGGGCAGGGATCAGCAAGACCAGAAGTTATATCTTGTTCGCAACACGGAAACCTTGTTGTGGGATTTGCAAAGGGCAGAAACGGAACTGCTGTCACATGCCGTCACGGAAAGGATGGATGGAATGAAAAATGTGCAAATATCACAGGAATTGTTCATGCAGTTACTTCGGTTTCATTTAATGGAGGATGTAGACTGCGAGACAGAAATCAAGCGGGAGTTGGAGAAAAAACTGGACAAGATGGTAATGCGTGACCTGTATGGAAAGTTCAAAACTGCTCCGACAGAGGAAGAACGGGAGCAGGCGAGAAAAGAGTATCTGGACAGGCGAGGAGTACCGGAGAGCTTCCGATGGTAATTCTTCCTTGATGGTAAGAACAGGAGCGTGGCATGCCCCTGTATATAGCAGACAAGGAAAAGTTGGAAAGGAGAACCACACAATGAGAGAAGGAAGATTAGGTTATAACTGTGAAAATGGCAGATATGGATTGCTGTCAATGGATTTATAGGTAGACACAGGATTTCACTGTGGAGAGTGTATGGAAGTTCTCGTGGATGATAAGTGGGTGCGGACAAGAATGGAGATGAATCCTGCAATGGAATGGTATCTGGTTGGAACATCGTATTGCGGCGATCTGGAGTATGTCCGGGCGAGAATACCAGAGTGATCCAGAATGAAAAACAGCCCGGATACGGGCATATGAAAATGGGCGGATACGCCCGAGATGAAAAGCATAAGCCAGGAAACTATGGCTGACAAAAGCACTTACTAAAGCCCTCGGCGTTTGAGAGCGAAATATACCCATCGCACAAATCTGACGATTTATGCTCAGCGTATTTCGCTCTGCGAGGCTTATGCCGGAAACGGCAGTTAGTTCGTAAACAGGTGCCTATGCACCTACTCACAGTAAAGCAGGCGAGAGCCGGAAAGGAGAATGCTTATAGGCAGACATTCATTTATCAGACAAAACAAGCTGTCCGATGTGGCAGGAAGAAGTGATTATATTTCCAATTCAAAACGATAGGAGCATTTATATGCGACCTATCAGACAGAAGGAGCAACGCCGGAGTTTTGGAAGAATCTTGCCAGAGAAAATCAATTGGATTTTAAGGCGAGCGGAACAACCGGAAACTGTATTGAAGGGCGTGAATTTATTATTGCACTTCCGGAGCATTTTGTAGAGTACGAGCCTGATGATGTGGTCAGACTTTTTACAGACAGCTTTCGTGAAAGATACGATGTGGAATGCAGTGCAGCACTTCATCACAATAAGAAAATGACCAATTACCACATTCATCTGATATTCAGTGAGCGGAAAATGCTGGAGCATCCAGAAGTGAAAATTGCTACCAGAAATATGTTTTATGATGAACAAGGCAAGCACAGACGGACGAAGAATCAGACAGCACAGAAGAAGAAACAGACATCAGACCCACCGACAAAGATAAGTGTGCTGAAAAAACTGCACAGCTATCAGCAGGAAGGCAGACAGCAGCCGAAGCGGACAAAGAAGAAATCCAGAGACATGGAGCGATAAGAAAGGTGGAACAGATTATGAAGAAAACAATTTTTGAAGAAATGGGTGGCACTTATATCAGACATGGGGATTATTTTATCCCCTGCCTTACTTTGCCGGACGAAGAAGAATCGAGATTTATTGGAGTATGGGGACAAAGACATTTGCGGTATTTGAAGGAATACCGCAGGAATGTATATCTTGATCTGCTCATGAGTTGCAGACTGAACAGTTATCTGGCAGATATAGAAGAACAGGCACATGGACGTTTTGAAAGGATCATAGAGCAGATGAAGCAGGCACAGGGAATTACGGAAGCAGTTGAAGGCGGACAATGCCTGGGAATAGGTTGGAAGAATGAATAACATACAGGCATGTGCGAGGGAGATTGTGAATAGAGAACTTATTTATCAACAATAAAATGAAAACGATTTTCAAATTATATTGACAAAATGGAATTATGTGATAAAATGAAAAAGGTTTTCAAATTGAGAAGCGAGGTGATTGATTTGGCGAAAGCACCATACAAGACAAAGCAAATGACCGAATTACTTACCTTTTTGAAATCAGTTCAAGGCAGCCATGTTACCGTAAATGACATTTGTGAATATTTTCAGAAAAAGGGGATATCCATTGGAACAACAACTGTTTATCGCCATCTGGAGAAAATGGTCGGAGAAGGTCTGGTTGCTAAATATGTTGTAGACGGAACCAGCAGTGCCTGTTTTGAATATATGGGCAGCCATGAAAAAGAAAATCAAATGGTATGCTATCATTGCAAATGTGAAAAATGTGGAAAGCTAATTCACTTGCAGTGTAATGAAGTGGAAAGTCTGAAACAACATATGATGGAACATCATGGTTTTGAGATGGATTCTCTGCGTACAGTATTTTATGGAATATGCAGTGAATGTAAGAAAACACAAAATTAAAAACACAGTGTGATTGTGGGAAAGGAGAAACAAATGAATACGAAGAAAAAAAGAGTATTTTCAATGGCAGTATGCATTTTATTCATATTTGTTACATTTGCTTCTCTTTTCTATATTGTAAAAGAAGAAAATCATTACTGTACAGGCGAAGACTGTCCGATTTGTGCCAATATTCATCAGGCAGAGCAGACATTAAGGAATGCAGGTAATGGTACGATTACGATTGCAGCCATAAATCCTGTGCTGATATTGTTTGCACTATTGATAACAGGTCAGTTTTTAATTGTTTCTGATACATCTCTTGTAAGTCAAAAGGTAAGACTAAACGATTGAATAAAACTTTTTTATAAAGCAGAAAGGGTAGTCCTAAGGGTGTACCTTTTTGTTTTTGTACCCTTTTTTGGAAAAGTTAAGATAAAAACGGAGGTTTTATTCAATGAAAAAAAATATTTCTATTCTTTTAGCGGCAGTTATGGCAGTATGCTGTCTTTCTGCTTGCGGTCAAAATAATTCCAATACCAATACACAGGCAAAAGATAATAATGATAAGCAGGTTAAAGTTGTTACAACCATATTTCCAGAATATGACTGGGTAAAAGAGATTGCAGGAGATGAAGTATCTGACATGGATCTTACGATGCTTCTTGACAATGGAGTAGATCTGCATAGTTATCAGCCTACTGCGGATGATATTATGAAAATTTCTGATTGTGACCTTTTTATTTATGTTGGCGGGGAGTCAGATGCATGGGTAGAAGATGCATTAAAGGAAGCTGTTAATAAAGATATGAAAGTCATAAATTTATTAGATGTGCTTGGAAGCAGTGTAAAAGAAGAAGAGGTTGTTGAAGGCATGGAAGCAGAGGAAGAAGAGGCGAAAGATGGAGCCGAGGAAGAAGCGGAATACGACGAGCATGTATGGCTTTCTTTGAGAAATGCAAAAGTTCTTTGCAAGGCAATCGCTGATAATCTTGCTGAAATAGATACTGAAAATGCGAATACTTATCAGGAAAATGAAAAGGCTTATGCAGATAAACTGGATGAACTGGATAAGAAGTATCAGGAAACAGTAGATTCGGCTTCACAGAAGACACTGTTATTTGGGGATAGATTTCCGTTCAGATATATGGTAGATGATTATGGATTAAGTTATTATGCAGCTTTTGTTGGATGCTCAGCAGAGACAGAAGCCAGCTTTGAAACAATTACGTTTTTAGCAGGAAAGACAGACGAACTTGGATTAAAAAATATCATGACAATCGAAAAGGCTGACCAGAAAATTGCGAAAACAATTATTGAAAATACAAAAGAAAAAAATCAGGGTATTTTAACATTAGATTCTATGCAGTCAACGACATCTGATGATGTGAAAAAAGGAACGACTTATTTTTCAATTATGGAAAATAACTTAAATGTTTTGCAGGAGGCATTGCAGTAGGAGGAGCTATGGAACAGATTATCTGTCAAAATCTGGCGATTGGATATGATGGAAAAGTACTGCTGCAAGATATCAACTTTTCTGTGAAAGATGGAGATTATCTTTGCATAATCGGAGAAAATGGATCTGGTAAATCCACCTTGATGAGAACATTGCTAAACCTGCAACAGCCCATTCGTGGAAAAATCACGTTTGGAGCTGGAGTAAAGAGCGATGAAATCGGATATTTACCACAGCAGACGATAATACAAAGAGATTTTCCTGCATCCGTGAGAGAGATTATTCTCTCCGGATGTCAGAATCGTGTAGGCATGCGACCATTTTATAACCGATCAGAGAAAAAACGTGCGAGTGAAATGATGGAAAAGCTACAGATTACAAATCTGACAAATCGATGCTATCGGGAATTGTCAGGAGGACAGCAACAGCGGGTTTTACTTGCAAGAGCACTATGTGCAACAAAGAAAATATTATTATTAGATGAGCCGGTATCTGGTCTTGATCCGAAAGTAACGGATGAGATGTACCGTATTGTTGAAAAAATAAACAGGGAAGATAAGATTACGATTATTATGATTTCTCACGATATAAAAGCAGCCATGAAATATGCCAGTCATATTGTACACATTGGAGAAAAGGTATTTTATGGAACGAAGCAGGAATATGAGAGAAGGTGTACTGTTTGATTGATAAATTGATTTTTTATTTTCAGTACCCATTTGTGAGGTATGCTTTGATTGTTGGTGTGTTGATCGCACTCTGTTCTTCTTTGCTTGGTGTTACTTTGGTATTGAAGCGTTTTTCTTTCATAGGAGATGGTTTATCTCATGTGGCATTTGGAGCTATGGCGGTAGCATCCGTTTTGAATTTTACAAATAATATGATATTTATTTTGCCTGTAACGGTTATTTGTGCAGTTTTGTTATTGCGGACAGGACAGAACACAAAGATAAAAGGAGATGCAGCGATTGCTATGATTTCGGTAGGAGCGTTGGCAATCGGCTATCTGCTGATGAATCTGTTCGCTACGGGTCCAAATCTTTCAGGAGATGTGTGTAGTACATTGTTTGGATCAACGTCCATATTGACATTGACAAAAGAACAGGTGGTATTATGTAGCGTCTTGTCAGTTATTGTAGTGGTTGTTTTTGTTATATTTTATTATAAAATTTTCTGTGTTACATTTGATGAAACATTTGCAAAAGCTACGGGAATGAAAACCGATTTTTACAATCTGTTAATTGCTGTTATTACAGCGGTGATTATTGTTCTTGCAATGAATTTAGTCGGTTCGTTGCTGATTTCTGCACTGGTGATATTCCCGGCATTGTCGGCAATGCGAGTATACAAGACATTTTTTAGCGTTACGATATGCTCTGTTATATTATCGGTAGTTTGTGCAGTGGTTGGGATTTTACTGTCTATTCTGGCAGGAACTCCGGTAGGATCAACGATAGTGGCAATCGATATTGTAGCATTTATGGTTAGTTGTGCTATTGGAAAAATAGGAGGACGCTCATGAAAAAGTTGATTAAATATATGGTGCTGTTCTTGTGTATTTTACTGATGACGGGATGTAGTAATAAAAAGAGCGTTGGTGGGAAAAATATCACTACGGCAAATTCTGTTAATAAGATAATAAATGAGCAGATAAATAATGAAAATAAAGACAAAACAACGGACAATGAGAATCTATCGCCGAGTGACGAATTAAGCAAGGAAACTGAAAGTACTATAAAAGACACAGAAGATATTCAAAAAACGAAGGGAACTGTTGATTACGACCTTACGCAAATGAGTAGTGAGCTGGTATATGCAACAGTATACCAGATGATGGTTACACCTGAAGAATACGAAGGAAAAATGTTCCGAATCGATGGAAATTTTTATGCTACATATTACGAGGCTACAAAAAAATATTACTTTTATTGCATTATTCAGGATGAAACTGCCTGTTGTGCTCAGGGAATGGAATTTGTATGGGGAGATGGCACACATATTTATCCAGAGGAGTATCCGGAAGATAATGCAGAGATTGTAGTTGAAGGAATCTTTGAAACGTATAGGGAAGAAGGAGATGACAATCTGTATTGCAGATTATCTGATGCAACATTACAGAACGAAAATTAAAAACATGTTGATTTTCTAAGCAAAGTTTCTTATAATCTGTATCGGAACATATTGCTATTATCCACAGTTGTTCAGGCGATGTTATCAACAGCGATAACAAAATGATAACATTAGCTTATACAGGCAGGATAATATGGACAAATCAAAGAATCAAAAGAAAGACAAATACAACAGCAAATAATCTCTAAACAAAATTGATTAGTAGTTGTCGAGTTTGAATAAAATACTATTGTTAACAGAGGATGCGGGAATATATTTCTGCACCCTTTGTTATTTGTCAGATGAAAGTCTGAGAGTTGAAAAACATTATTATATATTTGCTTATGTAAAAAAGGCGATTGATTTATTCAGTCGCTTTTTTGTTTTCAAAAAAGTAACTGAGATTGTTTGCTTTGTGTCAAAATTATTCGTTGTATTGTAACGAACACTTTGGCTTGGTATAGGAACGCTGAATAGTCAGCCCCCTTGCGGGGCTGTGAGTTGAAACAAAAATCAGGTAATCGACTTTTCTGCCGCCCTCAAAGTCAGCCTTCTTGTGGATTGTGAGTTGAAACAATTTTTCTCTACATCTAAATGAAAAACTTAAGCTTTCAGCTGTTCTTGGGAGAATGGAATAAGTGCAGCCGGTGAGGACAACTAAATAAAGCCTCCTGCAATATGATGTCGCAAGCCAAACTCAAAACCAGAGGAGGCGTTCCAAATGAACAATGGAAGTTTATCACATACCCAATGAAATAATATAAAATTGCATACATGGTATAATTATGGTACAATTAAACTACATAAAGGAGGTGCTTTTATGCCGCAAATTGTTCCAATCAGTCATTTAAAAAACACTTCAGAAATTTCAGAAATGTGTCATTCTACAAAAGAACCAATCTTTATTACGAAAAATGGGTATGGTGACATGGTGCTCATGAGTATGGAAAACTATGAACGGATGATGAAGTTGTCAAAAGTTTATAAGGAGCTGGAGGAGTCGGAGAGCCAGATAGAAGCTGGGCAGACGATGAATGCAAGAAAGCAGCTTGCATCTATGAGGGAGAAATATGGGTTATAAACTGGAAATTACGCAGAAGGCATCTGAACATTTGGATCAGTTGCTGGCTTATCTGTTGAATCCGTTGAAAAGCGATCAGGCAGCCAAACATCTTCTTTCGGGAATCGAAGAAATTTATGATCGTCTGGAAGAAGATCCATGGCAATTTCCAGCATGTATCGATTATGTGCTTCGAAAAAAGGAATACCGGAAGGCAAAAATACCGGGCATGGCATAGCTTATGATTTATCGGGTAAATGAAGATATAAGAACGGTCTATGTCATGGGAATCTTTCATGAATTAGAGAACTATGGAAGCAAGTTATAAAGAAGACCTGAGAGAAATCCGGTTGGATGACAATATATTTCCCTGGATATTACGGTAATGGGAAGAGCCGGACTATTTTGAGATGTTCTGCAAAGAACTAGAAGCGTGTGGGATCACATATAGGCTGAAATCGGAAGGACCGCTGATATTGACACAGATGGCGGAACTTTGGCACTGTGTTGCGGTGGTTCTATGTCGATAGTTGGGGTGGGATTTCTTAGAATCCCGCTCCATTATTGAATTTGGAGCTTTTCCAGATCCTTTGGAGGAAGTTTATAATTACGCACATTTTTTGACATGGAAAAGATTAGGATGGCAGATGAAAGAAATCAGCAGTATTCCAGTTGCAAATGAGGTTCACTAGAAAGCGAAAGAGAGAACAATAAAATGAACAACAAGATCGTAGTCTGCCTCGGAAAAGGTGGGCAGAGAGATATGGCAGAGTCTTTTTCCAGAAAAACAGGAGCGCCGATCATGGATAAGCCAGGAGAGTATCTGACGATTCATTTTGATTCCAAGGGAGTGTCACTGTCAGGATTCGGGCTGACTTATCAGGGGGACTTTGCGGAGACAATGATGCATAGAGTCACCAATGGAAGACTGCAGCATGAGATGCTGGTAAAGGCGGCAAGCTCCGAGAAAGAAGGGCGGAAAGCAATCGATGCCACTGCCGGTATGGGAGAGGATGCTTTTTTACTGGCTGCACAGGGGTATGAGGTGACATTATATGAGCAGAATCCGGTGGTCGCTGCACTTCTGAAAGATGCCATCCGTCGTGCGAAAAAGAATCAGATTTTAAAGGATATCGCCGGCCGCATGAAAGTAGTGGAGGCAGATAGTGTGGAATGCATGTCAAAGCTTCTGGACCCGGTAGATGTGATCTATCTGGATCCGATGTTTCCCGCGAGACAGAAATCCAGCCTGATCAATAAAAAACTTCAGCTGATCCAGAAGCTGGAGCCACCGTGCTCGGAGGAAACAGATCTTTTTGATGCGGCATTAAAAGTCGGTCCGTCAAGAATTATCGTTAAGCGGCCATTGAAAAGTGAATGTCTTGCAGGCAGAGAACCTTCCTATACATTGAAGGGGAAGGCAATTCGGTATGATTGCTATGTGCTGTAAAAACTCCTACTAACAGAAGAATCGCCCGTGCGGTGTGGTCTGAGCAATTTTCCGGGAAATGGGAGATCAATAGTCTTGCAGTCTTAAGGTGCGAATGATATAAAGATTCCATTTCAATCTTTCTGAAGTAGCCGGCGGGGAATATTATTGCTATGAGAACGGAAAATTGGAATATCAGACAATGAAGTGATCGAAGTTATACAATGGCGAAGAAATCAAAACAGACACAGGCGTGGCAGAGCCGGAAGAGCAGAGAGTGTCTGGCGGGAGCAAAAGCGGAACAGGCAGGGGATAGATGGACAAAAAATCCATCTGTCCCTTTTTTCGTCAGAAAGAAGAAACCTGTTTACTTTTCCCGAAATCCCTTTTATACTGGGTAAAGCGCATATATTAGCGGCTGTTCAGCGGGGCTGTGCAGTTCCTGCACGGACTGGAAAAAGAGTATGAGTAACGGAGGAGAAGAAGGATGCAAAAATGTAAAAAGGGGGGCAGCGCTGCTTCTTGCGGCGTCCATGATGACATTTCTGCTTGCCGGATGCGGATCGAACCAGGTGACGACGGAGAATACAGGCAGCTCGGACTACAGACCTGATCGCGGGCTTCCGTATATCATTTCTCTTCTGGTCCTGGCGGTTTCTTCGAAGAAGTTGAGAGCACCGAAGGCGGAAGGAATCCCGTATGATAAGGGACAGAGATAAGATCAGGGAAAAATTTTTGTCTGGGGCAGTCCGGAATGGGAAACTGCCCCAGATGTTGTGAAAGCGTTATGCTAGAGATAAAGGAGAAGAATATATAAGATGGGAATCGTTGTAATCGGAGATGTTTTTATTGATATTAAGGGATATTCCTTATCCCCGTATATCCCGCAGGGAAGAAATGCCGGAACGGTCATTCAGATCCATGGCGGAGTAGCAAGAAATGTGGCGGAGAATATCGCAAACATCGAGTTAAAGCCGACGTTCATCAGCGCTGTGGACAACAACGCGATGGGTGATGATGTGATCGAGAAGCTGAAACGCCATAAAGTTGAGACAAAGTATATGAAAAAGGTTGAGAACGGAATGGGAACATGGCTTGCCGTTTTCGACCATGAAGGAGATGTTGTCGCCTCCATTTCCAAGAGACCGGATCATAAGCCGATCGAGCAGATCCTCGATGAGTATGGGGACGAGATCTTCAAGGACGCGGACAGCATCGCGATCGAGATCGACACGGATAAGGAGATCGTGAAAAAGACATTTGCGTATGCGGAAAAGTATGGGAAAGAGGTCTACGCACTCGTGTCCAACATGACGATCGCAGTCGAGAGACGGGACTTCCTGCGCAGAACAGCATGTTTTGTCTGCAACCAGCAGGAAGCCGGGATCCTTTTTTCCGAGGATTATGAACACATGACAGCGGCGGAGCTCGCAAAGGTCCTTCCGGAGCGCGTCCGCTCAGCGCAGATTGCCCGCATGGTTGTGACCATGGGCGGGGACGGCGCTCTCTATGTGGATAAAGACGGAAGTACCGGGATCTATCCGGCAAGAAAAGTGGATGTTGTCGATACGACAGGCGCAGGAGATGCATTCTTCTCAGGTGTCTGCATCGGTCTGACTTACGGAAAGAGCCTGCAGGATTCCTGCAGGATCGGAACAAGACTTGCAGCGACCGTGATCTGTACTTCGGAGAATATCTGCCCGAGATTTATGCCGGAAGAATTTGGCCTTGTGCAGTAGGATAGCAGTGTACCCGGGATGAACCGGGTACATTCGTTTTATGAGGTGATCAGAAATGAAAAGTGTTATTATCGGAATTGCCGGAGGTTCCGGCTCCGGAAAGTCGACCTTTACGAACAGGATCAAACAGTATTTCGGGGACGATGTGGCAGTTATTTATCATGATAATTACTACCGCAGACAGGACGGGATTCCGTCTGAAGAGCGTGTGAAGGTCAACTATGACCATCCGGATTCGTTGGAGACGGATCTTCTGGTGGAGCATTTGAAGGAATTGAAGGACGGCAGAGCGATCGAATGTCCGGTCTATGATTACAGCCAGCACAACCGCTCAAACGAGATCATAAAGATCGAGCCGCGGCCGATCATTCTGGTGGAAGGGATCCTGCTCCTTGCGGATGAGCGCATCCGGGATCTTCTGGACATCAAGGTATATGTGGAGGCCGATGCGGATGAACGAATTTTAAGACGGATCGTCCGTGACGTGGAAGAGCGCGGCAGAGACTTGAGAGGCATTATCAGCCAGTACCTGACAACCGTAAAACCGATGCACTACATGTACGTTGAGCCGACGAGAGCTCTCGCGGATATCGTGATCAACAGCGGAAAGAACGATGTGGCGTTCGACCTCTTCGTCTCGAAGATCGGACAGCTGTTGGAGAGCATGGGAAAATAAAAATTTCATATGTAGGTATGCGAAAACCGCCTGTTGCCAGTGAAGTTGCTGGCAGCGGGCGGTTTTTGTAGTGTATTTTCTTGCTAATATTGCGCGGGATATTAGCAAGAAAGTAGAGATTATGTGATAACTTATATGTCAGATAACATGGTACCATCTTCCCCTTCATTCGCCTCGTCCATCGTGACGACAGCCTGTGAAATATCATCAGTGTAGTGAAATCTGAGTACAGCCTGGGGCCAGTTTAGCTGGATGTGGGCGGTCTTATTCTGCTCGGTTCCGGCTTTTTCAATGAGTTCGATCAGCTCTTTTAAGACTTCGCGGGTCAGATAGCCGCCTCGCCAGTGGAAGGTGAAGGTCCTGTTTTTCTTCGCAGTCTGCAAGGCACGTTTGTAGACTTCCTCCTGTTTTGTGAAGGAGAGTTTTTTCTCCTTGTAGTAAAAATGATCGCCGTCGGTGCAGGCCGGAGCCGGGGCAATCAGCGGTTCATGGTCACGGAAGATGGCTTTGTCATCGAGATTAAAGTAGTCATACCGGATTTCCGCACCGGTCTCGAAGCATTTTCCGAGGCTGTTGTCGAAGGTTGCATCGAGGTGATAATAAGTTTTTCCGATCTTTACGATATTCCAGGTATGACGGTATTTGATGCCTTTTTCTGGATTATTCCCGCACAGGGCGATCATGCACCAGATTCCCAGGGCATCGCAGAGGATCTTGACGGATTTGGCAATTCCCTCACAGACGCCGACGCCGTGTCCGAGGGGACCGATGATCTCATGGGAGTACGGCTTTTTCAGCTTATCGTAATGAATATTTTCACAGATGAAATCGTGGATATATTTTTCTTTCTCAGTTTCGGAAAGCTTTGCAGCCGGACGGGCAAGCTTTTCTACCCGCGCGGTCATCGCTTTCTGATGATCTTTGATCTTGCTCTTTTCAAAGAGATATTCCGGAATAAAGATCAGATTGGGAGAGTCTGCGTAATATTTATATTTGAAGCTTGCGGCCCAGAAGAGTTCCGGGTGGTCCAGGCGGAGTTCAAAGAAGATGTCGCTCAGCGCATGACCGTCGATCTTCGGGACCTGAAATGAGTCAGCGAGACTCAAAAGTCCCTGATGCATGGCGCGGTAGACGGCCTGGCGTTCCCGGTCCATGTGGTTATAGTAGTATGGTTCCATGATATGTATAAACCTTTCTTGGTTATCGTGATAAATGATCTAGATGTTGGGGGCAAAAGGTCTTTTGCCCCTATGATACCGGATTGCTCCGTGCTTTGCACTCCCGCAATCCTCAAAAACATTCATAATCCGCTCATTTTTCTACGAAAAATGGCTACTTATTCATGTTTTTGGCGGGTCAAGAGTTCGAAAATCCTCTCGCAAGCAAGCTTGCATCAGATTTCCGACCTTTTGACCCTGGTATCTGATCAATTTAGGATAGCATATTTGGCCATGATTTTCCAGTGCTTATACCAGCAATAAAAACATTGATTCTACAACTGTTGTAAGGTTTAAATGGAATTTTTTTTTCATTTACGTATTTACATCTTTCAAACTTATGCTTATAATAACGATGCACTACATAAATACTGCTAATAAGACTGCGGAAATGGGAACCCGACCGCAGATCGTGGCAGAAAAAACACAAAGAATCCGGTCTCACTGTCTGGCAGAATGATAACAGAAGAACCGGAACTTTACGTAAAGGAGAAAATGTATGAGTGAAGAAAACACATCCAACCGGGCACCCTATGAATTTTATGGAAAAATACTGTTGAAGCAGGCGATCCCGTTAGGACTCCAGCACGTCCTTGCGATGTTCGTCGGCAACCTGACACCGCTTCTGATCATCTGCGGTGCGTGTGGGATCAGCGGAAGTGAAGAATTTGCACATCTGCAGGTCAGCCTTCTGCAGAATGCGATGTTTGTCGCAGGAGTTGTGACTCTGGTACAGCTCTATGCGATCGGACCGATCGGAGGAAAAGTCCCGATCATCATGGGAACAAGCTCCGGATTCATCGGCGTATTTAAGAGTGTCGCAGATACAATGGGCGGCGGAGTTGCAACATACGGCGCGATCATGGGAGCGTCGATCATCGGAGGTCTCTTTGAGGGAGTTCTCGGTGCTTTTATCAAGCCGCTGCGGAAATTTTTTCCACCGGTCGTAACCGGAACCGTTGTTTTATCGATCGGTCTGTCCCTGATTTCTGTCGGAGTGAATTCTTTTGGCGGCGGGAGCAGTGCAAAAGACTTTGGATCGGCGGAAAATCTGCTGCTGGCGCTGTTCGTACTGATCGTAATCCTCATGGTGAAACACTGGACGAAAGGTCTTACGAGCAACTCTGCAATCCTCATCGGGATCATTGCCGGATATGCGGCAGCGGTTATTATGGGACTGCTCCTTCCGAATTCAGGGATTACCGCGGATGGAGCAGAATATACAAAAGCATGGGTATTAAACTGGAATAAAGTGGCGGAAGCCAGCTGGATCAGTATCCCGGAATTTCTTCCGGTAAAGCCGGTCTTTGATGTCCGTGCGATCGCCCCGATCATCATCATGTTTATCGTGACCGCTGTTGAGACGGTCGGCGATATTTCCGGCGTTATTGAAGGCGGAATGGACCGGGAGGCAACCGACAAAGAACTTTCCGGCGGCGTGATCTGTGACGGAATCGGTTCTTCTTTTGCAGCATTATTTGGAATTCTGCCGAATACTTCCTTCAGCCAGAATGTGGGACTTGTGACGATGACGAAGATCGTAAACCGAACAGCTCTGGCATCAGGAGCAGTTTTTCTGATCCTCTGCGGACTGATCCCGAAGCTTGGTGCGATCATCTCCATCATGCCGCAGGCTGTTTTAGGAGGCGCTGCAGTCATGATGTTCTCCTCGATCGTTGTCAGCGGAATCCAGCTGATCACAAAGGAACATATGACTCCGAGAAATCTGACGATCGTGTCAGTCGCACTCGGTGTCGGATATGGAATGGGAGCGAACACGGCAATTCTTGCGCAGACACCGCAGGCTGTCCAGCTGATCTTCGGCGGTTCCGGAATCGTTCCGGCGGCGCTGGTTGCGATCCTGTTAAACCTGCTGCTTCCGAAGGATGATAAGAACCTGTAGAGGTCAGAGATAAAAAGATAATAGAATGATAAAAAGAAACCGGAGGTGATCCAGGATGAATGTATGTCCTGGATGATCTCCGGTTTTATTTACGCGAACAACGAGCCAAAGTCTGCGCTTGTGCGAGACCCTGGCGACTGTCGCGATAACAAGGGGAAACTCGTGAAGCGTGTTTTCACTTGTTGTGGTACATGAAGAAAAAACATTAGAGACTTCTAAAAATTTTTCAGATATTCCAATTCCTCCGGTGTATCGGCATCTGCAAGCTCCAGCGGAGAGGCAGCCGGGAAATAACGGACATGTTGCGGATATTTTTTCAGGAGTACATTTCCTCCGGAGTTGTCCGGGAGTGTGAGAAGCTCATTGAAATACCGGCGATCAAAGAGGATCGGGTTCCCGGGGGATTTGACCTCTCCATGCTCCATTGATGCGAGCCGGAGAATTTCGCCGCACGAACGATAAGCTTGAGCAGCAAATGTCAATACCATCGCTTCGATCGTTTCCTGCGAGAGAAGCGGCTGGTCCCCGAGCGCAAATATGCATCCGGCGAGATCTGGATTTTTTCCCAACAGCACGGAGAGACCGAGCTTTACCGTGTGGTTCCGGTACGGCATCGTGTGGAGCAGGACTGGAATCTCGCGCTCCCGGCAGAGAGACTCGACCTCCGGAGATCTCGTCACGACGATCCGTGCCGCGAAGAGCGGTCCGTCTGTGGCGGACAGGATCCGGGTAATCAGCGGCTTTCCGTTAAAATCGGCCATCAGCTTGTTGGATCCGAAGCGTTTTCCAAGCCCCGATGCCATGATCACACAGCCGACAGGGAGAACCGGATGGTCAAGGTCATAGACATAGACATCGTCTCTGGCACGCAGGGCGTCGAGGAACGGCGTGGACTGGCTGCGGAGAACAGCGATCACCCGCTTTGTATCGAACAGGTGGAAAATGGCATCACAGAATTCCGGGCAGGAGCTTTCAAGGTAGCCGAGTTCGTCGATGACGGCGAAAGCGGCGGGAGAGTCGATCGCCCGTTTTATGGAAGCAAGACCGCCGCCGAGAAAACCGTTGAGATCCGGAACCATCTGATTGCCGGAAGAAGCGGATGAAGCCGCCGATTTCCCGGAATCAGAATCTGCCGGAAAGGCATGGAAAGAGAACTTTGGACGGTAAATTCCGATCCGCGAGGTTTCTCCGGTCAGATTGTCAGTCAGCTCAACGCGGTCCTGTTTGAAAGCATGTGTTGTAAAGCCGGGAAACATCTGCAGGCGGGATTCGGCTTGACCAGGCAAAAACGGAATGTCTGAGATATGTCTTCCCAATCCGTGAAACACCGGCAGGCAGGATCCGGGCAGAGAGGAGTCGGCGGAGACAGGATTCCGGAGACTTTCAGATATTTCACTGGAAATCGTATCAGCCGGAAAATCCGGCAATGTCAGAATTTCCCGCAGCAGTGTGCTCTTCCCACTTCTGCGGCTTCCTGTGATGATCAGATGACGTTTTTTTGCCAGAATCGGATCGATATCAACTTTCAGAAAGTTCACTTCTGCCTTTCGTTCCACTGCTGTTTCTGTTGTATTTAGAAAGGACTTGAGTATAGAGGTCGCGGCTGCTCTGAATGCAGGCGTTCCGCCAGGTTTCATAATCATGTAAAAACTCCTTTGCTTCCGGTGTCAGGACACTCCCGCCGCCGCCTTTTCCGCCGATCGTTCTGGCGGTCAGTGAAAAACCAAGATTCTTTTCCGCACGCTTCATGAGATGGAGCGCTTTTGTGTATGCCATCCCCATCGAGAGGGCTGCCGCCCGCAGCGAACCGGTCTCCTCGATCAGGTGGAGCAGGCGGCAGGGACCTTCACCGAAGAAGCGGAGGTTGTCATCGTCACATAGAAAGACGCGGATGTCAGATTTCATGAAAAGATCACCTTCTTTCTGGTACATCAGTGGTATGGTGCGCAGGGAGTAGGAGGAAAATCCAGAGGTTTCCTATGAACAGGATCATGTGGCAGCTCTATAGAAAATGCAACCAGGATTACGGGACTGTCGCTATAAAATCGGCAGAAGAATCAGCCGATTCCCTGCACAGTTTGATGGATCAGGAACCGGAACCAGGCGCACCTCCCCGTAGATATCAGAAAAAGCCTGTTCCATGACGGCGATGGGATCCGTTTTCGGGTGCAGCGTGTGGATCAGCCTGCCGTCCTTCAAGAGCAGCAGGATATCACAGTACGCGAGTGCGAGTGTCGGGTCATGGAGACAGAGAATCGCAGTTTTTCCTGCAAAAGCATGTTCGGATTGTAGATACGGCATATCCAGAACGGTATCTGTTTCAGATCCCTCTTCTGGGGAGAAAAAACAAGTTCGGGAAACAGATCCACCGGAGCCTCGAGCCGCATGTACCATATCTGCGACCAGCCCCATCATCCGGTACTTATTCCCAAGGTCCAGCGAACTGTCCGGCTCATCAAAGAGCAGGAGCGAAGTATCTTCGATGAGTGTTCTCGCCAGGATCACGAGCTGCTGTTCCCCACCGCTGAGTGTTAAGTAATCCCGATTCGCAAAATCGTCCATTCCGACGGAAGCGAGCGCCTGGAGGGCTGCCTCCCGCATCTTGGCAGACGGCTGTTCGAAGAGTTTCAACCGGGAGTAAAATCCCATGAGCACGACATCCAGCGCACTCATGGAAATGGAGATCCCGCTCTGCTGCGGAATATAACTTACGAGTCCTGCGAGAGCTTTTGGAGAGAGAGCTGTGAGGTCCTGCCCGTTCAGGAGAACATGGCCGCTGTGGGAAAGCTCTCCGCATATGGCCCGCAAAAGGGTAGTCTTTCCGCTCCCGTTCGGTCCGAGAAGTGCGATCATATGCCCGGGATTTTCAACCGGAAGGGAAAGATGATCCAGGATCTGATGACCACCCATAGAGACGGAGAGGTCCTGAATGGAAAAATATTCAGACATAATGATCAGCGCCTCCTTTCCGAGAGGATCAGATAGATCAAAAACGGCGCTCCGAGGAGCGAGGTAAAGATACTGACAGGAAGCTCCACTGCGGCGAGTGACTTTGCAAGAATATCCGCGGTCAGGAGCAGGAAACTCCCGATGAGACCGCTGAGAAAGCATGCGGACTTCCGGTTATGCCCGGTCAGAAGTCTTGCTGTGTGCGGAGCGAGAAGACCGACGAAGCTGATGAGTCCGGTCACACTGACGGCGGCTGCGACGGTGAGTGTGGCGAGAAAAAGAATGAAAAAACGTGTTTTCCGGACGGATACGCCGAGCATGCGGGCCTCATCCTCACGGACCGAGAGTGCCAGAAGATGGCGGTGGAGCAGGAAGACCAGCGCGGAGGAGCTCAGGATGATCGCGACCGGAAACGGGATCTTTGATGAGGTGACGCCGGAGAGACTTCCCATGATCCAGTATTCGATCGAGGCGAGCTGTTTTTCTGGATCTGCCATAAGTTTTAAGAGCATGAGAACGGTCTGTGCGAGAGCATGGACCGCGATCCCCGCGAGAACGATGGAAGAATGGTCCCGGACCGGGGAGAGAGCGGTGAGCCCGAGGGAAAGGCAGACGGCGAGAAGAGCACCGAAAAATGCGAAGAGTGTTGTGGACGGCGCGGCGGCGGAGACGAACAGGATCGCGAAAGCCGCACCGGCACTGGCCCCGGAGGAGACACCGATGATGTCGGGGGATGCCAGCGGATTCCGGAAGACCGTCTGGTAGACGAATCCTGCGATCCCAAGCCCAAATCCGCCGATGAGTCCCATGACAGCGCGCGGCAGGCGGAGAACCGTGAAGGTACGGAGCGCCATCGGATCCCCGGCAGCCAGGCCAGATAATGTGATCGGATATTTTCCGGTACTCAGGGCAGAAACAAAGGCGATGACCACAAAAGTCATCGCCAGTGTTAAGGTTGCCATGGTTCGGTTGGAATTAGTTTGCGCTTTCCGGAGTGAATCCATAGAATGTTTCATAGAAATTCTTCTCTGCTGTCTTGAAATCGTCTTCAGTTACAACGTCCGGGTGAAGAACGGAAGCGACGTAGTAGCTTCCTAAAAAGCTTGCCGGAACCGGGGAATCGAGTGCCTCGATGTCGCTCGGGATCTGGTAAACATGTCCTTCTTTTACGGCTGTGCAGTCAGCAAGAGCGGAATCGTTCAGAACGGAGTCCACATCGTAGTCTGCATCAGCTGCGAGAATGATGTAATCCGGGTTCCAGGAAAGGATCTGCTCGTAGGAAGTATCAGCCCAGTAGGTATCTGTGATCTCAGAAGCTGCATTGACGCCGCCTGCATGCTCGATCAGAGTGGACTGGTACATTTCTGGACCAGCAGTCTGTAACAGAGCGCTGTTTCCTGCAAGATATACGGACGGAGTTTCTTTTCCCTCGAGAGACTGGACAAGCTCTGCGGTGGTATCAGAGATCCAGTATTCGAGTGTCTGTCCTTTTTCTACTACGTTTGCTGCGGTGGAGATCATGTCGATCGTCTCCATCAGCTTTGCGTCATCCTCCGGATTGACAGCGATCACGGTGAGACCGAGCTCTTCCATTGCCGGGATGGAATCCTTTAATTTCACAGGAACAATTACAAGATCCGGCTTTAATGCTGCGCAGCCTTCCAGATCGAACTCTTTTGCGGTTCCGACGGACGGAAGACTTGTGAGCTCCGGAGCGCTGAGTTTATAGATATTTCTCTTGTCCGCTTTTGCCTCGACGCCGACTAACTTGTCGTCAAGACCAAGCGCGATCATCAGGCTTGTGGAGATATAGTAGCCGCTGACAAAGGATTCCGGCTGCTTCTCGATCGTAACCTCACGGCCGAGATGGTCGGTGATGGTAACCGGATAGGTGACTTCCATGTCGGAGGCAGCGGCCTCGGAAGTCTCAGAAGCGGATTCAGAAGCAGCTTCGGTGGATTCTGCGGTCGTCTCAGCGGCAGCAGTTGTTGTTGATGCGGTGTTGCTTCCACATGCAGTTACGCTCACAGATAATGCGAGAGCTAAGAGCAGAGCGGAGAGCTGTTTGAGATTTTTTTTCATAATCTTTTGTCCTCTTTCGATCTTTTTTTGCTGGAATATCGTTGTATTTTTCCAACTATAACGGAATTATAGCAGAAAGTATGTTAAAATAAAAGTAATTTTTGAAGAACGCTTCAGAATACAGGGATCCGGACTTTTTTGAGAGCAGGAAAAGGCGGGAACAACTGCATATTCTGAGGGATCATGAGGAGCAATGGTATGAGAGTCATCAGGGAATATAAAAAAGCGGAAAGCCTGGAAGAGGCGTGGCAGTTAAACCAGAAAAAGAGCAACCGGGTCCTGGGCGGCATGGTCTGGCTGAAGATGGGAAAGATGCCGATCGGTACGGCGATCGACCTGTCCGGGCTCGGACTTGACACGATCGAGGAGACGGAGGATGAATTCCGGATCGGCTGCATGGTCACATTGAGAGATCTGGAACTTGATTCGGGACTTAACGGGTATACGGACGGCGCTGTGCGGGAGTCGGTGCGCCACATCGTCGGCGTCCAGTTCCGGAATCTCGCGACGGTCGGAGGAAGTATTTACGGAAGATACGGATTTTCCGACGTGCTGACGATGTTTCTGGCGATGGACAGCTATGTGGAGCTTTACAAAGGCGAGATCATTCCGTTGAGAGAGTACGCAAAAATGCCGTATGACCGGGACATCCTGGTCCGGCTGATCGTAAAAAAAGAAGCGGCATCGTTTGATTACCAGTCCGTCCGCAACACGCAGACCGATTTTCCGGTCCTCACCTGTGCCGCGGCAAAGACAGAAGCCGGATACCGGTTCGCGATCGGGGCAAGACCGGGAAAAGCGGTTCTCTTTGAGCTGTCCAATGAGGATATGAAGGACAAAAATGTGGAAAACATCGCGGAGTATGCTGCTAAGTGTGTAAAGGAACAGATCGTGACCGGCTCCAACACGAGAGGAAGCGCGGAGTACCGGAACCATCTGGCCGGGGTGCTGGTGAGACGGGCGGTATGTAAGTTGGGGGAATAAGAACAGACGGATGAAGAATGGTTTGAAAGAAGAAAGCTTTGTCTGACTGAAAGAAACTCAGTCCGTTATGGAGCATAAAGAAACTGGAAACAGATAAAAACGAGGAATCATACATGAACATCACGATAACATTAAATGGAAAAAAGATCTCGGAGGAGATCGACGCAGACCTTCTTCTGATCGATTTTGTGCGGAATCACGGCTGTTACAGTGTAAAGCGCGGATGTGAGACGTCGAACTGCGGGCTCTGCACGGTATTTTTAGATGAAAAGCCGGTGCTTTCCTGCTCCGTTCTTGCGGCGCGGGCAGACGGAAGAAGTGTGACGACGCTGGAAGGACTTCAGGACGAAGCGAAGGAATTCGGCGCTTTTATCGCGGATCAGGGCGCCGAGCAGTGCGGATTCTGCAATCCTGGCTTCATTATGAACGCGCTGGCGCTGTTCCGGGAAAACGAATATCCGGATACGGAGGAAATCAAGGAATATCTGGCGGGCAACTTATGCCGCTGCTCCGGCTACGAGGGACAGCTTCGCGGTATCCAGGCATTTCTCGCATGGAAGAAAGAAAAGAACGGGTGACGGTCCGGTGAGGCGCGCGTGTGACGGTCGGACCGTGACAACACGCAGAACAAATGATGTGAGACTGTTACAAATACAGAAAGAGGACGAAAGTTATGAAATATGTAAATAAACCTGTCCGGAAAAAGGACGCGATGCAGCTTGTGACCGGACAGCCTGTATACATGGACGATATCGCTCCGAAGGACTGCCTGATCGTAAAACTCCTGCGCTCCCCGCATGCGAACGCGATCGTGACTTCCTTGAATAAGACGGCTGCGATGAAAGTGGACGGGATCGAGGCGATCTATACCTGGGAAGATATCCCGCAGGACGCGAAGCGGTACACGCAGGCAGGACAGACATATCCGGAGATGAGTCCGTATGACAGACTCTTGCTTGACCGGCATGTCCGCTACGTCGGGGATGTGGTCGCGATCGTTGCCGGTCGCGATGAAAAATGTGTGGACCGGGCATTAAAGCTCATCAAAGTCCAGTACGAGGTCCTGGAACCGCTCCTTGATTTCAGGAAGGCGAAGGACAACAGGATCCTGGTGCATCCGGAGGACAACTGGGAGAGTCTTGTTCCGGTCGGGGCGGACAATAAGAGAAATCTGTGCGCCCATGACGAAACGGGAGAGGGAGATATCGAGAAAGTATTGAGGGAGAGCGATGTTGTGATCGACCATGTCTATCACACGAAGGCATGTCAGCAGACGATGATGGAGACATTCCGGACGTTCTGTACGATCGACGCTTACGGACGCCTCAACGTGGTCAGCTCTACCCAGATCGTATTCCACTGCCGCCGGATCATCGCCAATGCGCTCCATATCCCGAAGTCCATGATCCGCGTCAGCAAGCCGAGGATCGGAGGCGGATTCGGTGCGAAGCAGACATCGATCAGCGAGGTTTATCCGGCTTATGTAACCTGGATGACAAAGAAACCGTCAAAGATCATCTTTACCCGCGAGGAGAGCATGACCGCCTCTACACCGCGCCATGAGATGGAAGTCCATGTACGTCTCGGTGCAAGTAAGGACGGGATCGTCAACGGCATCGACATGTACACGCTGTCCAACACGGGCGCTTACGGGGAACATGGTCCCACAACGGTCGGACTTTCCGGGCATAAATCCATCCCGCTCTACGGGAAGGCGAAGGCATTCCGGTTTGTGAGTGATGTTGTATACACGAATGTGATGTCTGCCGGGGCGTACCGTGGATACGGGGCGACACAGGGACTGTTCGCGGTGGAGTCCGCGGTGAACGAACTTGCCGCGAAGCTTCACATGGATCCGTTTGAGATCCGCGAGAAGAACATCATCAAAGAGGGCGACGTGATGCCGGCCTATTACGGTCAGGTCAATACGAGCTGTGCGCTTGATCGCTGTCTTGCGCGTGTGAAAGAGATGATCCACTGGGACGAAAAATATCCGGTCCGCGATATGGGCAACGGAAAGGTCCGCGCGGTCGGCATGGGAATGGCGATGCAGGGATCCGGTATTTCGTCCGTCGATGTGGGAAGTGCCACGATCAAGGTGAACGACGACGGATTCTACACGCTGTCGATCGGTGCAGCCGATATGGGAACCGGCTGTGATACGATCCTGGCGCAGATCGCGGCGGAGGTTCTCGAGTGCTCTGTCGATGAGATCACGGTGTTCGGCGCGGACACGGATACTTCGCCGTATGATTCCGGTTCCTACGCGTCCAGTACGACGTATGTCACGGGAAAAGCGGTTGAAAAGTGTGCACTGCAGGTTCGGGAACAGATCTGCAAACTCGGTGCACAGATGATGAACTGCCCGGAGAATGAGGTCGTGTTTGACGGGAAGGTTGTACGGAGAGAGAAAAAAAGTGCGGTCGATCCGGAAAAAGCGGCAGGAATCCATGTCGTGGACGAACGAGAGAATTCAAATCCGCCGCCGGAAAATGTTGAGAATTTAGGCTCAGCAGAAAAACAGCAGGTTTCCCTTGCGGATATCGCCACCGCCTCCATGTGCGGAAACGGGATCGCTCTCGAGGCGACCGTGACGAACAGTTCCCCGATCTCTCCGCCGCCGTTTATGGTCGGAGCTGCGGAGGTCGAGGTGGATCTTGAGACAGGTGAGGCGAAGGTCATCGATTATGCCGCCGCCGTCGACTGCGGAACGCCGGTGAACCCGAATCTTGCGAGAGTCCAGGCGGAAGGCGGGATCCTGCAGGGGATCGGAATGGCGCTCACGGAAAATATTACCTATAATAAACTTGGAAAGCTCGCGGAAAATTCCCTGATGCAGTATAAGATCCCGACCCGTGTGGATATCGGAAAGATCCGGGTCGATTTTGAGTCGAGCTATGAGAATGAGGGACCGTTCGGCGCGAAATCGATCGGTGAAGTCGTGATCAACACCCCGCTCCCGGCAGTTGCGGACGCGATCTACAATGCAACAGGGACAAGATTTTATGAGCTGCCGATCACACCGGAAAAGATTGCGATGGCAGTGCTGGAATCGAAATGATTGACAGAATTCGGACAATAGAACGCGACATGACCATATGTTATAAACAAACTGTAACGATGAAGATCAACCGGGGCGAGAACATGAAAAAGCAGGTTTTGTGACAACAGAATAGGCGCGTCATCGGATTGCTCCGGGCAGAGAGAAAGCAGGGGCAGAGTATGACGAAGAAAATATGGGATTTCAGAAACTTCAGAGAACGAAAGAAGAAAGATCAGGGCGGATATTCCCTGGTGGAACTGATGGTAGTCATCGTCATCATGGTGATCCTTGCATCTGTGAGCATCGGAGTCTACAATGGATATGTGGAGCGCGCAAAGAGTGCGGTAGCTTATGAAAAGGGACACCGGATCGCGGAGGCACTGAAGATTTGCGAGGCGGAGTACGGTCTTTCCGGAACACTCAGTCTGGATCGTCTGTCAGCGATTTCGGGAGATCTGATGAAGAAACCGAATGATCCGGACAGTCTCCTCTACGAATATGTGGGAGAGGACACGGATGACTGCACGGATTTTACGGTTTCCTTAAAGAAGATCGACAATACATCGGTGGAGATCCAGGGATTCACTTACACAGCGGACACCTACGAGATCACATGGACGGATGATGACGGTGTGGAAGTGACGATGAAATAACAGGGCTGATCATCCCGCATGTTTCCAGAAAATGGAACATCAGGCTGACGGCCAGGAGATCAGCACATCCGCCGGGACTTAAGTGCATGGCGATGTACTGTTCGTCCAGTGAAGACAATATTTCTTTAAATGAATTATTCGTGACAGCGGAGAGCAGGTGTTTTGCCTGCTCTTTGCTTTTTTTGGCGAGCTCCGGACCGCCGCGGTGCACCATGTTGGTGTCATCGACCTCCGAGATCAGGGTGAGGAGTGCCATGGCGGCCGCATCGTTTAAGGAAAAACCGGCGGCAAGCCATTTTTTGAGTGCCGGAAGTCCGATCAGGACAGCGGAAGGGAAACCGGCAGCAGCCTCACCTCTGGCACCCTGGATGCCGTAGGAGGAGAAGATGCGCTCGCCGTTCGACAAGGCGGATGGTTCAGCTTGTGTGGGATGATTTTTGGTGTCCATCGGCATAGAACCCCGGCTATCCTGCGAGTTCACATCAATGGAAGAAGCGTGGGACGACTTGTTCTGATGCCTGGAAAGTTTTGCCAGATCACCGAGGGAACAGCTTCCAAGCTTCCTGCATTCGCTGAGAACTTCCCCGGCCGGAAGCGGCAGACTCTTTCCTGCATGGACTTTTCCCAGCGCCCCGCAGAGGATCGCAGAGGCGAAGACAAGACCTTTGTGGGTGTTGATCCCGTGCGTGGCGGAGAACATGGCGGTCTCCGCGCGCTGCCCGGCATAGCGGAGCCGCTCAAAGATCTGTTCGTCCGCCTCGTCTGCATGGTCCCACCCGAGACAGAAAAATTCCCGGAACCATGGGATCAGGGAAGCGCTGCTGTCCAGAAATGTAAAAAAGTCCATATCCGAATGCGAACCGGAGTTGTTCCGGTCCACAAGTCCCGGTTTCGGGGTCGTGGAGACTTCGTAGAGCAGTCCGCGGACCGCTGCGGAGGCGGCAAGATCTGCCGAGCGGTCCCTGAAGTGATCGTTAAAGAGTCTGGCTGTCTGCCACTGAATGAGTTCCATGGAATGTCGTTTTTTTGCCTGGCAGATATTCGCATCCCCTCCGCACACCAGACAGGTGCGGGGAAGGAGATGAAGATCCTGCCGTTTTACGGGAACTCCGCCCAGCCCGCACACATCGAGATTGAAGAGACGGCCGAGCGGATGACTCTCCTCGATGGAGGCGAGAAACTGTTTGACCGGGATTTCCGGGGAATCCAGGAGAAAAAAGGCGTGATCGCCGGTTGGCTCTTCACAGATCTTTGTACTTTTTATGGAGAAGCGGCCGAGCTTTTCCTGCAATTCCCGGAGTTCCTCGCGAAACGCGGTCCTGGCGAAAGGAAACACTTTCACCGCTCCGGCAATATTCAGGGAAAATTCCACAAGGCAGGAGCCGTCTCCTGCGGAGAGCAGCTCCCACTTTTCCAGTACACGCCGGTCTCTCGCGGCGCGGAGTTCTTCGGAAGTCACCGGAGTGCCGGTGATCACGTCAGTCAGGTTCATGGATACCTCCCATGTTGTAAAAGAAGTAACTGTTCAGTAGGTCTGAAGGTAAAAATCCCGTCTGCGTAGCCGATTTGAACGCAGATAAGCATTCCCCTGCTTCAAGTGCGCGGAGCACTAAGCGGTGGGTGAGTGGGATGCTTATGTCAGTGGGAGTTGAAAGCTCCCA
>ERZ772805.343-NODE-343-length-56463-cov-9.814778_pt1 | contig 56463 bp, 85 predicted proteins | sample MGYA00511344_ERZ772805 | MGnify/ENA primary metagenome ERZ772805 (study PRJEB29015, sample SAMEA2737730) | human gut metagenome | biome: human gut; feature: human-associated habitat; material: faeces | place: China | collected 2012 ...
ATTCCACGATTTAAATTTTCATCATCTTCAACCACGAGTATACCTGGCATAGCATCTGCACCTCTCTTTATTAACTATTCATCTTAAAATGCTTCAATGCCTCCACATGCGGTATCATTATTTCAGACCTCAACATCCCGCGAACCCGCATAAACACTTGCTTTTTACACTCTTTGTTATTTTGCCACGTTTAATCAATGCTACTGTCTAAATTTGACGTACAGACCGTTTGACTTGACTGACGTGTGACGGGTGCGCCGATATTTTCTAGCACCATTATAATGCAAAAACAGTGCAAATACTGCTGTCGGATTTGGTAATATATCGGTCCGCAGATTTGTTTTGGGCAGTTTTATGAAGGGAGTTAACACCCTCAATGTCCGCTTTTGCAGTTTCAATATCCACTTTACGTTTCAATAACATTCTAAAAATTCTTCCAACAACGCTCTTTTAAGAATGCGCCAATGACCTCTAGTGGCTCACCTTCATAATATTGCCCCAATAACTTCTTAAATTCCGGTACATCCTTTTCCGGTATAACTAAAAATCCCATACCTTGTGCAATCAGATAATGATTGGCAAAAATAACCGATGCTCGCTTATTTCCATCTTTGAACACATGCGTTTTCATACAGTACATACATAACTCAATCGCTATCTCTATTGGCTCTTTATCCTGACTTCTAATTTCATCTATTCGCTCGATAACCACTGTTTCAATAGGTAATGGTGGTACATAGCTTGTTCCGTCTATCTGCACAGGAATACCACGAATACGACCTCCATCATAAAAGAAACCTTCATTAACCAACTTTGCAATATGACAAAGCATATGATAATTACTTTCACTCTGAATCACATCTCTATCTAAGATAAATTCCCAAGCGTGTTTCAAATTAAGAATCTTCTGCACATCCGTAGCCGATACCCCATGGACTTGTCCATTCTCGATAATATCCTCCGTTTGCGGAAATGTCGTTGCGACACCTTCTAACACTGCCTGATCATAAATGTTCGCTTTCAAATTTGCTCTGGCAAAATCCAAATTTTGTAATACTCTCGCTGAAAGTTCTTTATCTTCGTAACCAAGTGCCGCTAAATCTTTATTGATTTTACGAATGGCTTTATTTAAATCTTTGCGTTCCTTGGCATTACGCAAAAGCAACTGATATAGTTCATCTGAATATACATCTACATAAGTAGAGGTCAATTTACCTGCTACTCGCTTACGCATATACAAGTATTTTGAACCATTTGATTCCTTAATTTCCGGATTGCCATCATATGGCATCAGATTAAGCCTCGCCTGTATATCCGCTTTTTGCTGTAATAATTCTTGAATTTCTGAATAATTTGCTCCCATTCATTTCACCTCTCTCTTTTTAGGGAACTTTTATGCTATATATTATATTAAAAAGTTCCCTAATTATCAAGAATTATTTAGGGAACTTTTTGACATGTTGTTTGTCGCAAAAGTTCCCTATTATTAAATCTAGTGCACCAAAAGGATTGCTATACAAATAAACATAACAAAAAATTTAACCTTACCGCATTACTTCTTAATATCTTGTGCTTTTAGTAATCTGATTCCACTCTTGCTAAAGTACTCCCGTACCCTATCTCTAAAATCTAAATTTCGCTCTATATTCCTTCCCATAACAATCGCACGTGGCTTTACTAAAAAATCAAATTTTTTACCATTTTCTTCCATAATAATCTTTGTTTTTCTCTTGTTAACTCGCTTTTTCTCACATTTTCATTTCTTCATAAAGATATTTTCTAAGTCTATGTCATTCCCCTTGACCATGAATCATGGATATACGGATGTTTAGGGTACACAAAACAAACGTCGTCTCATTCTGCTATGATCGGCCTTTCTTTCCCCCACTCCTTACGGCAGCCTAACCTCCCATGTCATACAGGATCTCCTTTACTTCTGGGTCCTTAATTCCTTCGTTCTGCTTATCCATAAAGGGGCGTCATGATGCTCCTTCGCTGAGTCTCTGCATCGATTCCGACTACCAAAGTTGATTCTTTTACTTGATTGATTTTTTCATTCTGCTTATAATTCATTTGTGGGTGTCTCCTTTGAACGATGATTTGTCAACCGGCCAGTTAACAATCATTATTCTATGGGTGGCACTCATTTTTTGCAAACCGGTTATTTGTTACTTAACAGGAATGCTCCTTTATCATTTTGTAGGTCACTCGTTCTTTGGGCTTATAGCTTTCCGCTCTTTTAGCAATATTATCAAGTGGAACTTTTCACTCACCCTCGCCAAACTCAACTTTTACGTTGATATGTCCGTCTGGCTTTTTGTGGGAAAGCAGTACTACCGTCTCGACGTGATAAGTGCTCGGAAAAAGATCCACACACCCAATCCGTTCTACCTGATATCCTCTTCCCTGCAGAAGCTCCAGATCTCTTGCCAGGCTGGTCGGCTTGCAGGCAATATAAACCATTCTTTCCACACCAAAATCAATGATCTTTTCCAGTGCTTTCGGATGCACACCGTCTCTTGGTGGATCCAATACGATCAGATCCGGTACTTCACCCAGATCATCGATTACTTTCAACACATCTCCAGCCCAGAAGGTACAGTTATCGAGTCCATTTAAAGCAGCATTTTCTTTTGCAGCCTCTACAGCCTCTTCAACGATCTCCACACCTACTACTTTTTTTGCCACTGGTGCAAGGATCTGTGCAATCGTTCCGGTTCCACTGTAGAGATCAAAGATTACCTTATCTTTCGTCTCACCGATATAAGATCTTGCTGTTTCATAAAGCACTTCCGCGCCAAGGGAATTAGTCTGGAAGAAAGAAAATGGTGTGATCTTGAACTTCAGTCCCAGAAGTTCCTCATAGAAATAATCCTGTCCATATAAAATTTTGGTTCCTTCATCTTTTACCACATCCGCAAGGCTGTTGTTGGTTGTATGAAGAATTCCGGCAAGCTTCCCATCATAAGAAAGACCGGTAAGCTTTTCCACCAGTCTGGCTTCATCTAGCTGTGCCTCCGATGTTGTTACCAGATCAATCAGAATTTCTCCGGTGCGAACTGCCTTTCTCACAAGAAGATGACGGAAAAATCCAGTATGGCGCATTCTGTGATAATACGGAAGACCTGTATCTGTCGCAAACTCCAGAACAGCCTTTATAATTCGTCTGAAATCCTCATCCACAATCTTGCATTCTGTAACATTTACAATATCGTGAAAGCTGCCTCTTTTATGCATGCCAAGTGCAAGAGGTCCGTCCTTATATTCGTCTCCAAAAGAAAATTCCATTTTATTGCGATATGCCTCTCTGACCGGGCTTTCTTTAACACCCTCCCAGATATAATCACCATCAACCGCCGCATCCATCATTGCATGGATCTGCGCTTCCTTCATCTCCACCTGCTTTTCATACGGCAGATTCTGATAAGTGCATCCGCCACAAACTCCAAAATGCGGACATGCCGGCTGACATTCTTCCGGTGAATGCTCCAGAATTTCCAGAAGCCGTCCCTCTGCCTGACCTTTTCGTATCTTATTCACCGCGAAACGCACCTTTTGTTCCGGAACGGTATTCTTCACGATCACTTTTTTTTCTTCGTCCTCTACCACGGCAAATCCTTTATTCGGGAAATCTACCCTTTCTATATATCCTTCTAATATCTGTCCTTTTTTCATCTATCTATATACCCTCACATAGAAAAGGCAGGAATCTTTGACAATTCCTGCCTTCGCTGCTTTCTTAATATTACTGTACTTCATCTTCATCACTGAAGAAATCATTGTCGAAATCATCGTCAAAATCTTCTTCAAAGTCTTCCAGATAATCCGGAGTAAAGAAACAATATACTGCATATGCAATTGCTGCAACTGCTGCTACCGCACCGATAATTGCAAGAATCCAGAGAACAGTTGTCTTCTGATCATCATCTTTCTTATGCATCATATCGTTGAGTTTCGTTGTTGCAAGTAATTCTTCGATTCTGTTCATCTCCATACACGCCCTTTCTGCCGTCACTCTCTGCTTCGGCTCACTCATTGTTTATAGCTAGTATACCACAAATCCATGCATAATTTCCACCATATTGCACAGATTTTCCGAAAAAGAATGTGTTTCTTAGGCACATAGTGCAATTTTAGTCAATTTTCTGCAGTTTTGCAAACATGGCAAACATCTTCTTCGTGCCCGCCGTATCAAAGTCCACAGTCACTTCATAGTCTCGTCCGCCTTCTGTGATCTGTGTCACCAGACCTTCCCCAAACTTAATATGGCGCACTCTGTCCCCCACATCATATCCCGGACCTTTTCCCTTGGTCACAGTAAACTGCTGTGCAGGCTTTGTCGCTGCGAACGCTTTTGTCGCAAATGCCTGCTTTGCCTGACGGTAAGCAGATACCTTGGGCTCCTCCTCTGTCTGCTCTTTTTTGAACAGGGCACCGGTAGAAAGCAGACTCAGCGGAATCTCTTTTAAGAATCTGGACATCTTATTATACTGTGTCTCACCGTGTACCATCCGTCGTCTTGCACAGGTCAGCGTCAGATTCTCCTTTGCACGGGTAATTCCCACATAGCAGAGTCTTCTCTCTTCTTCCAGCTCTGCCGGATCATCTGCCGTAATCGTCATATAGCTTGGGAAAATCCCATCTTCCAGGCCGGCGAGATAGACGTGTGGAAATTCCAGGCCTTTCGCACTATGTAAAGTCATCAGCACCACATAGTCCGTCTCCTCATCAAGACTGTCGATATCTGCAACCAATGCCACTTGCTCTAAAAAACCGGAAAGTGTCGATTTTTCATCTTCTGCTTCACAGGACTCCTCGTATGCAACAATTTTATTCCGGAGCTCTTCAATATTTTCCAGACGGCTTTCTGCTTCTTCATCAGAATCTGCCTGCAGTTCTTCCACATATCCAGTTGCATCGATAATCTCATCCATCAATTCCGCTACACTCATGCGTTCGCCTTCGGCTTTAAAATGCTCAATCAGGGCTGCAAAGGATTCGATTTTGCCAAGCGCACGTCCGATTCCCGGAACCGATCCTGCAGCCAGGATTGCTTCATAAAAACTGATCTCCCGTTCCGTTGCATAATCCTGCACCCTTCCAATAGTTGTCAGTCCGATTCCCCTCTTCGGTACATTGATGATCCTCCGTACTGCCAGATCATCTTTTCCATTATCTACTGTTTTTAAATATGCCAGCAGATCCTTTATTTCGCGTCTTGCATAGAAGTTTACTCCACCAACGATCTTATACGGAACATTGGATACCACCATCTTTTCCTCGAATATACGTGACTGCGCATTGGTTCTGTATAAAATAGCGAAATCCTTATATTCTCTTTTTCCACTGTTCACCTTGTCTTTGATATCACTGACAATATAATCCGCCTCATCGTAAGCAGAATCAAACTGACGGAACTGAATCTTCTCACCCTCACCATTCTCGGTCCAGAGCGACTTCTCTTTTCGTCCTGTATTGTGACGGATCACTTCATTTGCGGCGTTCAGGATTGTGGATGTGGAACGGTAATTCTGTTCCAGCTTGATCACTTTCGCATTCGGATATTCTTTTTCAAAATTCAGGATATTCATGATATTCGCACCCCTGAATTTGTAGATCGACTGGTCGTCATCACCAACTACACACAGATTCTGATACTTACCGGCAAGAAGGCTTACCAGCTTAAACTGTACCGTATTCGTATCCTGATACTCATCCACCATGATATAACGGAATCTTTCCTGATAATACTCCAGCACGTCCGGCTGTGTCTGAAGAAGCTGTACCGTCTTTAAAAGCAGATCGTCAAAATCGAGTGCATTGTTAGCTTTCAGCTGCTTTTCATACTCGGTATAAACCTGTGCAATCTTCTTTTTCGCCCAATCCCCTTCCGCACGAAGTGTCATCTCTTCCGGTGTGACAAGCTCATCTTTTGCAGAAGAAATCGCACTAAGAAGCGACCGTTCCTTAAACATTTTCGTATCAATCTGCAAATATTTACACACATCCTTGATCAGTGTCTTCTGATCATCTGCATCATAAATCGTAAAATTTGTATCATACCCAAGCCGGTCAATATATCTGCGCAGGATCCGCACACACATTGAATGGAAGGTGCTCACCCAGATACTCTCCGAACCGAATCCAACAATCTGATCCACTCTCTCACGCATCTCCCCGGCTGCCTTGTTCGTAAATGTGATCGCCAGGATATTCCATGGGTTCACTCCTATCTGATCGATCAGCCAGGCAATCCTGTGTGTAAGGACACGTGTCTTACCAGATCCTGCTCCGGCAAGGATCAGAAGCGGGCCCTCTGTATAGAAAACGGCCTCCTGCTGTCTGTCATTTAATGTATCATAAATACTCATATTTTTGTTCCTCTTTCTTCTCCTCTCTCGAGGCTCTATTGCATCATTATATTATAAAAAAAGTGGGGTGTCAAAGAATCTCTCGTCCCTATTTTTCGTCGTAAAAATAGAAAAATCCAGCTCCTTTTTTCTTATCTGTAAAATTTTGCAAAATATCTGGACTTTAAAATTTTAATGTGCTAATATGTCATTGTATGAATGAGTGGGGCAGTTTATGTCACACTCTTATTGATTATTTGTCATGGAGGGATAATATAATGAGTAGAAAAATCAGAACAGAAGCGGTCGATTCTTTATTTGATGCCGTTCTCAGTCTGAAAAGCAGAGAAGAATGCTACACATTCTTTGAAGATGTCTGCACGATCAATGAGCTTTTATCGCTTTCACAGCGTTTTGAAGTAGCTAAGATGCTACGTGATCAGAAAACATACCTGGAGATTGCAGAAAAGACTGGTGCTTCCACAGCAACAATCAGCCGCGTAAACCGCTCTCTTAATTATGGTAATGATGGATACGATATGGTATTTGAGAGACTTCAGGCAGGGGCTGAAGAATCCGAATCTTAATTTTACAGACACCGGCAGGAGTTGGTAGTAACAGCTATTGCCAAACAGATAATAGTAAAAAGGAACGAATTTCAAAATCTGAAATCCGTTCCTTTTTATTCTTCTTAAAAAAGCTAACGCTTTTATTTTTTCTTATCCGGCTTTGGAAGTTCGTCCACCATTTTTTCAATCAGTTGCTTTTTCACATACACATCAAAACTGAGATTACAGATAAAGGCAAACTTCTGAAGCTGTTCTCTTTCTTCATCATCCACACATACAAAAGAATGCTCAGCAGTCTCATACGCCTTACGAATACTATCCTGCAACTCTCCGATCCTGCTTTTTTCCATCTTACAGACTTCTTCATAGATACTTTCCATGTCAAATTCCGAATCCACAGCAAAATATTTGTCTGTCAGTGGCTTTAACAAAATCTCAATATCTTTGATTGAGAGCAGGTTCTTAAAATAATAGACAAAAATTAAAACCAGAAGGTGCTCTTTGGAATACTTTTTCTTGTTCGGAGGCGGAAGCAGATTGTTTTTCGCATAATTATTGATCATCGTTTTCGTCAGGATCTTATCATCCTCATAACGCTTCGTCGAACTGAGCTGTTCCTCCATAAAAGTTGTTACCTGATCCATATATAAATCTATATTCGGAATATCTACCGGATGAATATAATCAATTCTGCCGACACTTTCCAGGATACTGTTTAATAAATCTTCCGTATTTATCGTCATTCTTTTTCACCTCAATATAGATATTATATAGTATTAAAAACTAGATATCAAGTCTTTTCTCTATCTTTCATCCAGGCTTTTTTAACGTAAATGACGTATTAACAATTCACTTTTTTCTGTTTCCACATATTCCGTTTATACTGAATACATGATTTCAGAAGCTCTGCAGAAGTATTAACGATCAGTTCTTCCGGAAAATGACTCTCCTCGATCACCGGAAGCGCATAACTGTAATCTGCAAGATCTACATCCATATGTGCGTCGCTTCCCATCGTAACCGGAACTTCGTATTTCTTACAGTATTCCAGCATTTTTAAATCATTTTTCCTGGTATCCACGCGGAATCCGCCAGGTCTTAACGAACCGTTATTTACCTCCAGAACGGTTCCTGTCTCTTTTGCTTTTTTGGCCAGCTGTTCATAATCCACCGGATATCTTCCGTCATCCGGATGTCCAATAATGTGAATCAGCGGATTCTCCATTGCCGCAAGGTATGCCGCCGTGATTGCCTCTTCCGTCCGCTCGCCTTTATAACAAGGTCCATGAATACTTGCAATTGCAATATCCATCTGGCAAAGTGTGCTCTCCGGAAGGTCAACCTCTCCCTTTTCATTCATAATATTCAGTTCCACACCCATGAGCAGTCTCACGCCGTACATTTCACGCGGTACGATATGCAGATTCTGGAAATAGAACTCATGACAGGTTCCCGGCATCTGCGGTGCATGTTCAGTCAGTGCAAATGCCTCCAGTCCTTTCTCTTTCGCCATCTGTGCCATCTCACGTATCGTATTGTATGCATGTCCGCTGACAATGGTATGTGCATGTGTATCTAAAACTATTTTCATCGGTCTTTCCTCCTGCCTGCTCTTTGTCTGTGTTCTCACAGCTCATCTTTTCTTATATTCTTATGATAAACTGATTCTTTCTTTTTTACAATCCGTTTTTCCCCACTGTTTTCATTTCTAAAATTTCTATAAAATGTGCAGTGTTTTTGTTGTCACATGGTACAATAGACTATAAGAATATTTAACGAAAGAGGTTTTTTTATGAATCTTTTAGCAGCACTTGCAAGTGTACGGATCTTTCCCAGAAAAGTTTCCCATCAGACACTGACTACCCGTTGGGGAAAAGCTCTTGATCCGCAGCACATACTGGAAGAATATCCACGTCCGCAAATGATCCGCGATCAATATATCAACCTGAATGGAGAATGGAATTACACAGTTCTTTCAGAAAAAAATACCATAACCAAAGAAGGAACTCTTCTCGTTCCTTTTTCTCCGGAAGCCCCTCTTTCCGGTGCCGGTTTCCAGTTAAAGCCGCACGAAAAAATGCTCTGTGAGCGCCTGCTGTCAGTCAAGTGCCTTCCTTCCGACGGATCCCGGTGCATCTTGCATTTTGGTGCAGTCGATCAGTATGCGAAAGTTCTGGTAAATGGAAAAGTAGTTGTCTCACATATCGGCGGATATCTTCCATTTTCTGCTGATATCACAGATGCTCTGCAGGAGGGTTGCAACACTCTGACTGTACACATTGAAGACCGTTCCGACACTTCTTATCACAGTGTTGGAAAACAGAAATTAAAGCGTGGCGGAATGTTCTACACTGCCCAGAGTGGAATCTGGCAGACAGTATGGATGGAATGGGTTCCGGCTGTCTATGTCAAAAAACTGGAACTCACCCCTTTATATGAAAAAGAGACGGTACATGTATCCCTTCTTTTAAATCATCCGATTTCCGGATGCAGCGATGCCGAAGCGGTTGTCTGTCACGTCAGAGACATGGACGGTCGCCTGATTTCCAAAGGGATCTGCACCAATCAGTCTGACTCTCTTTGCTGTTACTCCTGCTACTGTGACGTCAACAATATGCATCCCTGGAATCCTGATGATCCTTATCTTTATACAATTGAGATACAGGCAGGCGAAGATAAAGTCACCGGCTATTTTGCAATGCGTACCTTTACCATCGAACCGGATAAAAAAGGACTTCCCCGCTTCTGCCTGAACCATGAACCACTTTTTCTGAATGGAGTCCTGGATCAGGGATACTGGCCGGACGGACTTTACACTGCGCCATCTGATGAAGCGCTGATCTATGATATCCAGACCATGAAAAATCTCGGCTTCAACATGATCCGTAAGCATGTAAAAGTTGAGACTGCAAGATGGTATTATCATTGCGACCGCCTTGGAATGATCGTCTGGCAGGACATGGTAAACGGTGGCACCTACAATGCTCCGTTCATGACCTGGCTGCCTGCACTCTTTCCAAAATTCAAGCTTCACACCAGCGACCGGATTCATCCTCTCTTCGGCAGGAAAAATGTACATGGCAGAGAAGAATTCATCCGTGAATGCAAAGAAACTGTCACTGCCCTAAAAGCATTCCCATGCATCAGCACCTGGGTAATCTTCAATGAAGGCTGGGGACAGTTTGATTCAAAAAAGCTCACTGCCTTATTCCGCGAACTGGATGACACCCGGCTCATCGATTCCGCCAGTGGCTGGTTTGACAGACGGCAGGGAGATTTCAAAAGTGAACATAACTACTTTGCAAAGCAGTTCGTAACTCCATCTGACCGCGCTTTCGTCATTTCCGAATACGGAGGCTACACCTGCCAGGTCAAAGGACATACCTGCTCCGGCAAGACATACGGATATAAAATCTGCTCTTCACAGGAAGAATTCCAGGCAGCCTATCATAAACTTATGTCTGAAGAAATCGACCCCCTCAAAGAACAGGGATTGTGCGGAGCAGTATATACACAACTCTCCGACATCGAAGATGAAATAAACGGGCTGATGACTTACGACAGGGAGGTTTGTAAGTTGTAGATGGTTGACAAAGTTACGCACCCATGGATTCGGATTCACCCCCGCTCACGCTTAGTCCGCAAACGTAGCGGATACTAAGTTCGATGATGTCTGACGACATCCTCTCACTAAGTACCGACGTTTCCGATGGGGTTCATTCCGAATGCATGGGTGCTTGCGTTTGTCGCTCCAGTACAAGTTGTGCGGAGGCGCTTCGCTGCCGCACTGGGAAAATACTATTTTAATTTCAGTGGGATAGGTTGCTCAGGAACGTAAACTTTATACCTTATCAATATACCTCCAGTACTTCTGCAAATCCATTGCCACCACTTCCCGTCAGACACCGCATCCAGGCGATGCGCAGCGGATGCCGTCCCCCCCTGGTATTAGTTTTTTGTGCGCTTAGTATGGTGCCGTCTTCCCCCCTTCGCCGATGCGGTTCTGGTGTCATAGCACAGCCCGGGGCAGAACGATATTTCTGCTGGCGGGCCCTCAAAAAACGCCGGCACTTAGTGAGGGGATAACGCTTGCGGTATCACCGAACTTAGTACCGCTGCGTTTTTTGCGGAGCGAAAGCGCGCCCGAAAGCAGAAATATCGTTCTGCCCCGGGCGTCCCTTTCCTATCACCTAACTCATCAGCAAAATCCCCGAAAACGGCGGCAGGTCCAGCGTCACATGCGTCCCTTTTTTTGCTTTTGCCGGCAATGTCTTTTTCTTTTTTGTATTTCCTCCATATTCGTCCCAGTCCGTATCCAGTATCACACTGAGTTTTCCTTCTTCTTCGGTATCCAGTTCGTAATCTTCCTGTTCTTCGTCTGAGAAGTTGAATATCGCGATAAAGTTCTTATTTTTTCCTTTTCTTTTGATTGCATAGATACAGCGTTCTTCCTGATGGCAGTCCAGCCATTTGAAATTCTCCGGATCATAATCATGCCAGAATGCATCATTTTCCTGACCGATACGGTTCAGTTCGATCATATAACGGTGAAATGCATCATGCAGCGGATATTTTAGGATATCCCAGTCCTGCTCGCGGCTTTCATCCCACTCGCGAAGCTGACCGAATTCATTTCCCATGAAATTCAGCTTCTTACCAGGATGTGCCATCATATACAGATACATAGCTCTTGCCTGTGGGAACTTATCCTCATATTCTCCGTTCATCTTCTGGAGAATCGTTGCCTTTCCATGTACCACTTCGTCATGACAGTATTCCAGCAAAAAATGCTCATTATAATAATACATCATCGAGAATGTCAGCTTATGATAATCTCTGCTTCTGTATTCTGGTGCACTCTGGAAATATTCCAGTGTATCGTGCATGAAGCCAAGATCCCACTTGTAATCAAAACCAAGTCCTCCCTGGTCAACCGGTTTGGTAACACCTGGAAAATTGGTGGAATCTTCTGCGATCAGCATGGCTGTCGGATGAAGGGACTTTAGTCCCTGGTTCATCACCTTCAGAAAATCCAGTGTCGTTCCGTTAACACCCCTGGCCTCGTCACCCTGCCAGTAGATCAGACGGCTGACTGCATCCATACGGATTCCGTCAAAATGGAACTCACTCAGCCAGTAATTTGCTGCCGACTGTAAGAAACATCGTACTTCCCCTCTGGAATGCATGAAATTACAGCTTCCCCATTCGCTTTCACCTACTGCCGCATTTGGATATTCATACAGACAGGTTCCGTCAAATTCTTTCAATCCATAATAATCGACTGCAAAATGTACCGGAACAAAATCCATGATCACACCAATTCCTGCCTGGTGACACTCATCCACAAATTTTTTCAGCTCATCCGGTGTTCCATAACGTGCGGTCGGCGCAAAAAATCCGGTATTCTGATATCCCCAGGATCCGTCAAAAGGATGCTCGGAAAGCGGCATCATCTCAATATGAGTATAATGATTCTTTTTTACATAAGGAATCAGAAGCTTTGCAAGCTCAATATAAGTATACCAGTCTGTCTGCCCTTCTCCTTTTTTTCTCCAGGATCCTGCATGGATCTCATAGATATTGACCGGACTGTCAAATCCAACTGTCCGGTTCTTCATCCATTTTTCATCCTTAAATTTATAACTATAAAGATCCGTTAAGATTGAGCAATCTCCTGGTCTTAATTCCATCTGGAAGCCATATGGATCACAGTGCTCTACCCTTCCGCCATTTGCTGTGTAAATGCAGTACTTATACAGCTGACCAGTCTTCGCCGGAATCGGCTCTGACACATATACACCGCTCTGTCCCTCCTGATACATCGGGATCTCTGTCCAGTTACTGAACTCTCCAAATACGCACACTCCTTTTGCCGATGGCGCAAACACACGGAAAATAAAATTTTCACCCTCTTTATGCGCTCCAAAATAACGATATACATCAAAAAGATGCCCTGTATAAAACTCCTTCCGCATCTCTTTTCCCCCTGTTTATTTATTTTTTTGAAAAGATATGTTTGATAAAAACATACATTACAATGGCAAAGGCCATCAGATATCCAAACGCACCAATTGCCGGAATCCCCCACAACCTTGGCTGCATATTGGTTGTACAGATAATGCTGGAACTGATCAGAAGTGCCATCACCCACAGCCCCATTACAATATTCCGCACCAACCTCCTTAGCAACCCGGAAAGCTCATCCGAAGTATGAAGATCCAGATTGACTCTGGTCTGTCCTTTCATGTGACCCTGCAGGATGTCTGCTGCAAGGGAAGGAATATCCATTGCCTTGTGAAGAGAACGATACAGTCTTTTTGCATCATTCTTTATCTCTTTTTTCCACTGTTCCTTCGTCAGAAAGCTCTCCTTCATCCGTGCCGCCGCAATCTCAACCATGTTGATCTGCGGACTGATCTCGGCAAGCACACCTTCCATATTGGCGAGTCCTCTTGCAAGCATAGTAAGTCCATGAGGCATGGAAATTTTATTTTCCTTCATCACTTCCATCAGATCCTGCATAACTTCCGCAATATCGATATCACCCATATCAATCGTTCCATATTTTGCCATCAGATTATTGATATCTTCATACAGCTTGCTCTGATCCGGCTTTCCGCGGAACTCGCCAAGTGCCATCACCGCTTCCTGGATCAGACCGATGTCATTCTCTGCCACACCTTTGACTGCATTGCTGATCTGTTCCCGGTCACGCTCGGTAAGTCTTCCCATCATTCCCATATCGATCCAGACAATCTTTCCATCACGGATACGCACATTGCCCGGATGCGGATCAGCATGAAAAAAACCGTCCTCCATAACCTGGCGAATGTAATTATCTACAAGCTTTGTTCCAATCTCATTCAGATCATAGCCATTTGCCAGCAGATTTTCTTTATCGTTGATTGCAAATCCATCAATATATTCCATCACTAGCACATGGTTGGTCGTATATTCGCGATAGAGCCGAGGCGTTGTAACAAAAGCCACATCCTGATTGCGCTGGGCAAATTCTTCCATACTGGCTGCCTCCAGAAGGAAATTCATCTCCTGCTGGGTGACAGTCCAGAGCTCGTCCAGAACCATGTTAATATCCACCATGTCCTTGATCGTACCTGGCGGGACCAGCTTTGCCGCTTTGTGGAGCAGACTGATATCTCTGGACATTACCTTATAGATGCCCTGCCTCTGAACTTTGACGACAACATCTTCCCCAGTCTTCAGAACCGCCCGGTGGACCTGTGCGATTGATGCCGATCCCAGTGGATGCACATCAATGCTCTGGAACACTTCGTTCCACTCATAACCGTAGGACTTGCGGATCACTTCTGCTACCTGTTCAAATGGCATCGGTGTCACCTCGGAATGAAGCCGCATCAGTTCTTCACAATAGCTTTTCGGAAGAATGTCGGAATGCAGTGACATGATCTGACCAAGCTTAATATAAGTCGGCCCCAGATCCTCCAGGATCAGCCGGAGCTTTTCCGGGGTAAGTCCACCGGTAATCCCATGTTTTCTGAGGACTGCTGTCATCTCCCGCAGTCTGGAACCATATTTATTTGACTCTTTTGGCTGGTTTTTGTTACTCATTCATGCCCTCGTTGCCAGATTCAATTGCTTCGACTTCTTTTGCTGCTTCCTCTGCCGTCTCTGTTCCAACAGTTTCAGCCGTCTCTCCTGTCTGTTCTACAACTTCTTCTACTTCTTTTGTTTCTTCTTCTGAAACTGCTGCTTCACGTTCATAAATTCTTTCTTTGAGCTGTTCAATCTGCTCCGGTGTCATCTTGTCAAGCAGCTCATCCAGTTCTTCCGGTGAAGATGTCCTGACAGAAACATTGACATTTTCTTTTACGGTCTTCTTGATATTGTGGCGAAGTTCCTGATTCAGAACTTTTCCCTGTTCTACAGCTGCTTCTCCACGTTCTGCCATCTTATCCAGAACTTCTTTTGACTTTTCTGCAGTTACTGCTGCTGTACCAATCCCTGCAAGTAATACTTTCTTAACTCCATCTCCTAAGCTTCCCATAACGTCTATCTCCTTTCACAATTTCAATCTGCTTTAAAGTCCAAGGAATGTAAGCCCCTTTGGTAGAAAAATAATAATCCCGGCGATCGTTGCCATAATTGCTGCAATCAGAACCGCACCTGCTGCTGTATCTTTTGCAATCTTTGCAAGTGGTTTCCGCTCTTCCGTCACCAGATCGACCACCGCTTCTACTGCGGTATTGACCAGCTCCAGCGCCATGATAAGCCCAAAAAGCGTCAGGCAGATGCACCATTCCAGCAATGAGATCTTCAATATCACTCCGGCAATCACTACCAACACCGCTGCCGCACAGTGAATCTTCATATTCCGCTCTTTTTTGATACAGGTACCAATTCCTTCAAATGCGTATCCAAAACTCTTATAGAGCGGATCTTTCTTCTGACTGTCCATATTTCATCACCTGCTTCTTATTATTGTCTTTATTTTACCAAATCAGCTCTATAATAACCAGTCTTTTCCGTATTTTCTTTCTATACAATCTGTAAAAATTGTAAATTTGTATTTGTATTTTGTATCGAAAAAAGCGGAAATACCATTTCTGATATTTCCGCTTCTCTGTCTGTTTATTTTATCTCTAATTCATCCATCGTTGTTTCCGTATTCATTGCAAAAAGTACACCTCCGAGGAATCCCGGGAAAACAATCGCATATCCTGCAAATATGATCAGCCAGGATATTCCTTTTAACGCCACCAGACTGACAACTCCCCAAAGTGCTGCACCTATACCCCCACACAATAATGCATTCGTCAGCAGAAACCATCCTGTCATACTCTTTTTTCCATATTTTTTATTCTTCCAGAAATCCCACAGCTTTCTCATTTTACATCTTCCTTTCCAAATTCCTTACCTTTAACAGAATCTTATCAAAGGTATGTAAAATCCAAAGGATCTGCCATGTAAAATCTATGTAAGAATTTTAAATCACCTGATGCTTCAGCCACTTTCTGCTGTGGAATCTCCACGAAAAAATAATTCCACGGAGTGTCCAGTCTGAAAACATTCCGATCCACACGCCCATCGCTCCGACACCAACTATCCGGATCATAAATACGCTGAGGCAAAAACGGCACAGCCACATCGTCGTGCAAGATGTGAGCATTGAAAATTTCACATCCCCGGCTGCGCGCATACCATAGCCCGGGATAAATGCCATAATCCATACCAATGGCTTTACAATCGTAATCCACATCGTCATATGGATACACATATCCGCACTTTCTTTTTCCATACCACCAAGGATCGTGATCGGTTTTGTCAGCACAAATACACTCAGACAGCTGATGATCAGAATCACTTCCGCAATCATACAAAGCTTTTTGATATAGTAAACCGCTTCATCTTTTCTGCCAGCCCCAATACACTGTCCAACAATCGTCATCAACCCAACGCCAACTCCGATTGCTGCAATTCCATTCAGATTTTCCAGAATACTCGTCATTGCCTGTGCCGCGATTGCCACTGTGCCGAGCGTTGATACGGAGGACTGAATCGCAAGCTTTCCAAGCTGGAACATACTGTTCTCTACCCCTGACGGGATACCGATACTTAGAATTCTCCGGATCATCCGGAAGTCTGGACGGATTTTCAGATAATCACGCACCACGATCGGCTGCCTGTCCTGACGCAGCTGGGCCAGAACTACAACTGCACAGAAAACACGTGAAATCAGAGTTGCAAGTGCTGCCCCTGCAACACCCATATGAAATCCCCAGATCAGCATTGCATTTCCTGCAATGTTCATCACATTAGATATCATGGAAATGAGCATCGGACCTTTCGTATTATCCTGTGCCCTGAAAATCGATGCTGCCGAATCATAAGCTGCGATAAACGGAAAGGACAGTGCCGTGTAGAAGAAATAAATTTCCGACGCACGCATGACCTCCGCCTCCACTGATCCAAAGATCAGACGCAGCATCGGCTTTTGGAAAACAAGACAGATCAGGCTGATCACAACCGAAATTGCCGTAATAATAAACAGCACCTGCCTTGCGGATTCATTTGCCCGCTTCACATTCTTCTGTCCGATATACTGTGCACAGACGATCGCACCTCCTGCCGCCAGCGCAGAAAACGCCTGGATCACCAGCACATTGATCGAATCCACCAGCGATACTGCTGAAATCGCCGCAGATCCCACATTGCTTACCATCATTGTGTCCGCTGTTCCCATGATGGAGTTCAGAAGCTGTTCCAGAACGACCGGTATCAGAAGATCTGCAATCATTTTATTTGTGAACATATGCTTTTGTTCCATTTTCTTTTAACTCCTTTTTTCCTCTGCTTCTCTCTTACTTCATTCCTGATTTCAAATAATTTCAAAAAAATCCCTTTGCTATTATGGTCTTCTTAAACTCAGAATGCAAGTATTTTTTTGCCCTGATGCGTTTAATAGACTGCTTTCTTTCTATCTCACATAGTTTTCAAACCCAAATGAGGCAGAAACCGTTTTTTTCATACATACTTTCTACCTATCAGCACATACTTATCTTATCCTGCCGGCAGTTTTTAAGATTTTCACTTTTTTCTGCCTGTGCCATATCAGATAAGGAGGTCCCCATGAAAAAAGAAAAACATTCTGATATTTCATCCCGCAAAAAATCCAATCAGAAGATCATCGATTCCTACGATTATCTGTCTAATGCAGCATCTGCGCAGGACTGCACCGGTCTGATCCCTGTCGGTCCCACAAACAGAGCTGAGCTGGAATCCTACGAAGAAGTCTATCATTATCGGCCGCCAAAAATTGATCCGGAGAAATGTGAGTGACTTCTATCAACCAAATAAGGAACGGTTTCGCTCTTTTTGTCCGAAACCGTTCCTTATATTTACGCTGGTAACTACTACTATAACATGAAAAAGCATAGAATATCCTTTGTCTCATTTTCTACAAAAATCATCCCGGTAAATTTCTGGTATCCTGCCTTTTTCGCCATCTCCAAAGAAACCCGCAGGCGCTCGATTTCCCGGTTGCGCAGCTTTTCAAAATGTTCGATCGTATCTTTTCCTTCATAGCAATAGCCCTTTGTTCCAACCAGGGGATATTCGCCATAAGAATAAAAATTATTCTGGAGAAATTCCAGACGTTCGGAAAACATTTCCTTCATTTGCACCAAGATAAACGGTAATCTTCATCTTCTATTCCTCATCAAAATCTACTTCAAATACGCCTTCCGGTGTCTTCATGGTCAGGATTCCAAGATTAAAATCATCATCCTGAATCGTGATATGATATTCAAACACGACATCATCATCAAATTTGGAAAGTAAAATATATTCTCCATTTTCCTTTCCTTCAATCTGATCACAGATATCATCGTATACATCCTCTCCGGAAATCAGTCTCGGATATCCGGATGATTTGATTTTCTTTTCAATTGCTTCATATAATTCGTTCATGCTTTCTCTCTCTTTCTTTTTTTCATTTTATGTTGTTCTTTTTACGAGAATCTGATCTTACATCTTCTCCCGAAATTGCACATTTTAATTTATGCTGATTTCAACATAACATACCCGCTCTATATTTTCTATTTTGACCAGGTCAGTTCTTCCTTCCCGGTATAATCAAATTTACCATCGTTTTTCTCTTCCAGCGCCTTGATCATATGATAGGTGTATTCATTATACGGCATCGGGATTCCAAGCTCTTTTCCCATCCGAACAAGCGCGCCGGAGAACATATCGATTTCCGTGTGGCATCCGGCATCCAGATCCTGCAAGGTGGAATATCTGGCTGACGGTGGAACCGCACTTCCACGTCCGGACGAGCTTTCGGTCTTGCTCATATCGATTCCTTTTGCCTGTGCGACTGCTTCCAGCTCTCTTTTTAATCCGTCACTGATTGCTTTCATGTGCACGCTGTCACGGTAACATCCAACGCCTGCTCCCAGAATCGCCTGTGGCAGATTGCTGCACACATTCAGGCAGAACTTGCACCAGATCTCTTCCTGAATATACTCTGTGGAGCGGAAATGAATCCCGGTATCTGCAAATAACTCTTCCACTGCTTTCACCCGCTCGCTGTCGAACGGCGCGAACGGTTCTCCGAAAATGATTCCAAGTGTGGTCGGTGGATCAAAATGATAACCGTCTTCCTCTTTATGTGAAGCCACTTTGATCAGTGCCGGTAACACATGCTCCATTCCCACTGTTCTGCCAATGATCTCTTCGCTGTCAACACCGTTCATCAGACTCATGATCACCGTATGCCCGCCTGTTACTTTTTGTATACTCTCCAAAGCACCTTCCAGTGAACCGTATTTCAAAGCAACCACCATCAGATCCACATCATGTGCCTCATCCGGAGTCCACACCTCCGGATGGTAAGTCTTGCCATTGATCGCACATCCGTTCTTTTTCAGACGTTCTGCTCTTTCTCCTTCAGCGATTACTCCAAGCCGGATATCTGATTTTTCAGAAAGACCCCAGATCACATAAGAGCCTACTGCTCCCGCACCTAAAACTGCAACTGATTTTATCTTCATCTTCTCTCACCTCGTAAATTTTCTATTTTTCAACCTTTCGGAGTACCCTTGCCGGATTGCCGACGATTCCCGTCTTTTTCAATAAAATTCCAAGAACCATGACAAACGCCAGAGATGCTGCACGTAAAAGTACCGCTGCCATTTTGTTGTCCTCCTGATGTATGTTATTTTCTCTTTATCCCCGCATCGGTGTCCTAACTTCAATCAGATTGCCGTCCAGATCATAAAAACGGATCACTTTCTGTCCCCAGCTGTACGTCATCAGCCTGGTGACATATTTGCTTTCCGGATACAGTTTTTCTAATTTTTCAGTAAACGCTTCAATATTCCGCTCTTCAAAATAAAGTTCACAGGAATTATTCTCCGGGACAACTTCTTTTCCTGTAACATCCTTCCAGACTTTTTCGTCCTGTAAAACAAGTCCTTCTGTCAGAATAACGTTTCCATCATTGTCCAGAATGATATCCAGACCAAACAGATCATGATAGAATTTCTTTGATTTTTCAATGTCTTTTACGACAATCAGGATATTCCTTAATCTCATCTTCTCCTCCACAACCTGATTTTTTTACTCTATCAGTTTTTTCTGATCTTCCTGGTAAAAAATAGGCTTTTCCTATTCAACTTCCCTTCCCAGTGGCACACCGCCATGGAGGATATCTTCCATCCTATGCACACGACGTTATCCGGATTGCACGGGATTTATTCGACACCTCCAGTGCAAATGGGTTCTCTTTCCTGGAATAGCTACCGCAAATACTTCTGTGTCTTTTCCATTACGTTTTTCAGGATATCAATGTTTTGTAAAATATTTTCTTTTTCCAATGAATGATTGGCATCCTCATACACATAAATCGGAACTGCCTGATTCTTTGAACATGCAATTACTTTTTTTACATTACTCCACGGATCCGCAGTTCCAATAAATGCAATTGCATCATCATGTTCAAACATAAAAGTCTGTTCAAGCGGGGTATACAAAATCTGGCAGCATTTTATCTTATATTTCTCAGCATAAGCGGATGCAATAATGGTTCCTACGCTTTTGGAAATAAATAAAACTTCACTGTACTCGTCAAATGCGATTTCTTCAAGCTCCTTTTCTGCCTGCGCATACAAGCACTCAAATGCCTCTTGCATTTTCTTTTTATCGCCGCGTATATTTTTGCCATTATAGGAATACTCCTGCATGACTATCTTTTCATATCCATATTCCTGAACCAGTTTTCTTGCATAGTACAAAAGTGGCTTATCACAATGATAACCAATGCCTGGGAAAAATACTGCTATTTTCATGGCATCCTCCTGATTTATCTTTTATTTCCATATTTATCAAAATTTTTCCTGAGTGCAATCTCCGTCGGTATGATCGAACCCACCAGTGGAATCATCTGAAATACACACAGAATTCCCCCGACATTTCCTATGGCATCATTAGACTTTCCAATAACCAGAAGTAACACAATTAAAGATACCACCAAAAGAATAAGTCCACAGATATACCAGATCTTTCCGCAATAATGATGTGCAAATACCCAGGTGTCCTGATTCTTCATTGACATTGATGTTCTGTAACCAAACACATAATTGATCTGATCCGGTGCTTTTTTCAAAAACATTTTTCCGAAGCCGATCATTGTAAACGGAATCAGTAAATCCATTATAAGCATAAAAATCCAGAATCCCATAACCGCACCTCCATTATTTTATCTTTTTTCAGTTTTTCTCAGATACACACACCCCAAATGTCTTATGTTTCAGTTTACTCTCTTGGGACAAATTAATCAACAAACCGTTTTCGGTTCTTGTGCATTTTGTGATAAAAAAAACTGGAAATTTGTGCAAATGCTGGTGAATTCGGTTCTCTATGCAAATCAATTTTTAAGGCAGGACTCACTCCTTTCGGACTTGCTCTGACTCCTAATATTTCACTGGTGATCATCAACCTGATATTGCAGGGCGTAGGTGATGGAAGTCAGCCACTTATGAGCAAATATTGCGGAGTATGGTGTTTGCGAGAATTCTCTCGGCAGTACTGGCGTTATTGCTGACAAAATCAAATAAGTAATTACCCAATCAATTATTTATCTGCCATATTACTCGGATAAATTATATAATAAAACAAGGGACTTTTAGTTGCAGGTTGTTCTGGAGTTTCAAAATCTTCAGCGGAGAGCGATTGGCTATCAGATAAAAACACCAATTTCACATTTTTTGCATATCTTAAATGAGAATGTTATACCACCCAGGAGGACTTATGAAAAAAAATTTTATATCCTTACTTTTTGTTTCTGCTATAACTGTCGGCCTTTTATCAGCCTGCAGCTCTGCACCTGCCGATGATAATGCTACGAATCCTAAAGCTGAAACCGTCACTTCCCAAGCCAATCATGACACCAATTCTTCTCCTGTCTCTGTGACACTGAACGAAGTCGCCCATTCTATTTTCTATGCCCCGCAATACGTTGCGATTGAAAATGGGTATTTTGCGGATGAAGGAATTAATTTGACTCTTGTTACTGGTTTTGGGGTAGTCTAGTTAGTACAAGACAATATTTATTATTTCACTCGGAGTTTCTGTCCTACATAGATCAAATTTGGGTTGGATAGCCCATTAAGCTGCACTATTTTCTGGTAGGATGTGCCATACTTGAATGCAATACCGGAAAGCGTATCTCCGCTCTGCACGGTATAGTATTGTGCGTTTCCGGCATTAACCTGATCCTGTACTGCTTCATATCGACTTCCAAGAACTGTCTTGCGCACATCTCCATTTCCATATCTGCCGGATAATACTTCTTGTGCCAGATTGTCTGTACTTGTAACCCAGATGTGATTGATAAAGTTCTGTATCTCTTCGTAGCGAGTTCCAAGATTCCAGATTCGGTCTTCTCCATTGCCGAACTCTCCAAGCATGGTCTTGTACACCAGATCTAATATAGATCCTTCCGGAGATGCTGTTGCCGGTTTTGGCGTCTCTGGCTGTTCCGGAACAACTACGTTCGTCTTATCGCTTACAGCGTACTTGCCCCAATCCTCTTTGCTTCCGTAGAATTTATCCAGATCGAGGTTGCCGGCATACCCTGATAGCCTTCCACAAGATGTATACTGCCGGATCGCACAGGTGTACTCTCCCTCATTCCAAGGTGCATCCTGATAGCCAGTCGGATCATTATTTGCGTACTGGGCGATCCACAAGCCATAGTTCCCTATGTTATCAAATTTGTAGCTGATCGACTGTGAACAATACAGAATCGGATGCACACCGGTCTTACTGTAGACATAATCCAACCAGGACTTGCACCAGGCGTAATCGCAACTGCCAAAGGACGCATTGTTTCCTGCTTCCCAGTCCAGGATCAAAATTGCTTCTCCGAGACGATTTCCTACGTTTGCCAGAAAATAATCCGCTTCCGACTGAATGTTCCCACCGTTGGCATAATGGTAAATTCCCAGACATTTCCCTACAGTTTTCGCCTGCTCATAGGCTCTCATATAATCCGGATTTACATAATTTATCCCCTCTGTCGCCTTGATCACCACAAAATCACATGGTACAACCGCAAGATTGATCCCGCTTTGCCAGCTACTGATGTCAATTCCGTTTAACGCCATAGCTTTTCTCCCCTTTCTTATCCCTGAAATCCGTCCGAATATCCGTTATAGATGTGTCCGTAACTTTTTGGAATGAAAGAGTCTTTTCTTTCCGTTCCACCAAATTCTTCCTCAAAAATATAATGTTCATACCCCAACTTTTTCATCAGTGGAACACTCTTCTCATCAACATTGATAAATCCGAGATGTCTGCCATGTCCACAACAACATCCCAGTGTTACCACTCCAAGACTCCATAAATGTTCAATTTCTTTTGCAATACATTTATCTACTCGAATGGATTCTTTGTATTCTCCCGGCGTTGAATTATATGGTATAAATTTCTTTGGTGGATATAATATTTCTTTTTCACAATTATAAATCATTCTCTTCTCCTCCGCTGTCGCGGCAATCTCCTGTCCTCTGTTTCTATTATCTTTGCCACATCCTCCGGAAGCTCCTCCGTCATATCTTCCAAAAACTTCTGGATCCATTTCTTAACGCCTGATGGAACCGGCAGACCGCATAACGTCATATTCTTTAAAATACTCACCAGCTCATACAATATAAATAGTAGACAAAAAAACTCACAGATTCCAAGCTTGCCGATGCCGAGAACCTTAATGTATGTTTCCGGAACCATAAACAGCACATTTATATGCATGATCACATCGATCGCCATAAGCAAACAAGTTGATACCAGCATCGCTACTTTTCGGATTGCCCCATCAATCCCGACACTGGAATTAAATTTGTGTTCTTTAATTGCCCGCAAGGCACCTAAAATAGTGTCCAAAGCTACTGCAGCCAGCAAAATTCTTACGAAAGAATCTGCTGAAAGTAATGTAATAATCTGATTCATCATTTTGATCTTCCTTTCATATTTTCGTAAAAAGTGTAAAAAATAAGACCTTATGGTTTTGCTCTGATATCCATATTTTCTCCATTAAAAAAGACAGCTCCGAAGAGTCTGCCTTTCCATCCTGTTATTATAATTTCTCACCACACATCGGACAAAATCTGATAGGTATCCCCATTTCAAAAATATCTTCTACACTTCCGTAATCGCACACCCCGATATGCAGCACAGTTTTGTCGTCCAGTTCTCCACCGAATAACCACACCTCTAATCTGCGCACTTTGTTGCCTTTTCCCAAAACTATAGGACGTGCACCAATCAACTTTGTTCTGTCCTTTTTCCCGAACATAATTTTTCTGCTACAAAATTCACACTTTTCTTTCATTTCATTACCCTTTTGCATTTTTTCTTTTTATTGTAACAAACAAAGTAATGTTCGGGAAATTTTCAACTTATTTCGACATTTTTCGATATCAATTTGTAATGTAGTATTTTTCCATTACTCTTCCGTTACCAGTTCTCCCACTCCCGAATCAATTAAGATTTCTTTTACCTTGTCCTTTAAAAGTCTCGGTACCTGTGAATAAGTTTTCTTTCCTAACATAATCTGCTGTGCCCATAACATTGCCATCATTTCTTTTCCTCCTGAAATTTGTAATAATATGAATAAAAATAAAATGGTTAATACAATTATCGTTTTACTGATATACCATTTCAGACATTTCCAAAATGCATCCTTCGAGCATTTCATTTTTCTCCTCCGCTTTTTCGACTCTTGACTGCAGGTTCGTATTTTTCTCTTCTGCTTCTTTAAGTCGTGCCTCCAGAGCTGCTATCCGGCTGTCCGGATCTTCTCCTTCCCGGTACATCAGCACACCAAGAATACCGGCCGTATACTTCACGATTGCATCGAGCTTTGTGTAGTTTTCATACACAACGGTATCTGCATCCCGTTCGCTCACAGACATTCTCTTAGTTGTTGTCTGATCAGAGAATAAAGTCTTCAGCTGATCCTCGTGTGCTGAAATGGTCTTGATCAGAAGTGCGCCATCCGTCTGTTCAGTGACCTGCTGGATCTGCAGTTCCTGACCATCATTGAATGTGATTTTCATTTTTCTGTTTGCCCCTTTCTTCTTTTTAGAGGGATTCTGAACTAAATAGCAAATTAAAAAATGCAGAAACAACAATGAGCAATAATTTAAAAAGTTTACTGTCTGTAAAGCAGGTAACGGTAAAGAGTAATATAAACGTTGGCGCAGGAAAGGATTTTGAATGTTACATTAAAGCGCCAACAGTGAGTGGCTATACTCCAGTCGGCATTATTGGTTACGATTTGGTTGGAAATTGGGATGTATGGATTAATGTTTCCTCATGCTATTACAATAGTGGAAGTAATTTGATTTACACAAAAGGACATAATTTTGGAACTGGTGCATGTAACGCATTGTTAAATGCATTCGTTTTATACAAAAAGAACTGAATGCATTACTTCCATTTACCGATTATAAGCATATCAGCTTGTACATAACACATTCCTTGCTTTGGACTGTATGCTGTAAGCTTGTACCCGGTTGTAGTCACTTCGGTAACTCCAAGACCATACAGTTCGTTAGTCTTTGCCGGAGATACTATAATTAAAGGCGCTTGCTTGAATGCTACTGGAAAACCAACCGCAGCACTAGAAGTAAAATACCAGTTATACCAATCGGCTGCAAGATTGGTATTCCAAGTATATTTACTCCACATAACCATGTCGCCGTTGGAATATTTTGTGTAATTGTAGTTATTTTTGGTTCCACGTTCTACGATTGAAATCAGATTACTGTTTATGATTGCAATATTATTATTTGCTTTTGTTAAATCTGCTTTTACATTTCCTAAATTGCTACTTAGTTCAGAATCCCTCCTTTGACTGATTGATAAAGTTACATATATAAAAGCGCATAACAAAAACACCCGACCAATGCCGAGTGTAAATAAATAAGTTTATTTACTTATGCGCTTAAATATTTAAAGTGATGATACCGTACACCTTCCTGATTCACTGTACAATATCGCATGGTTGTCTCTGACTTTGCGTGTCCCGCAAATATCATAGCCTCCTGTAGAGGCATTCCGCGGTTCAATGCATTTGTCAGAGCCGTCCTCCGGAATCGATGCGGATGCGCATTTTCTACGCCCGCCTTCTCTCCGATCCACCGGATGATATCCTCAATTCCTGTTTTCGTCAGCCGGCTATTCGGTTTCTTACTTCCGACAAATAGTGCCGGATCATTGTCTTTTCTGCTTTCCAGATATTCTTTCAGGTACATGTTGGTTCGTTCATTGATGTACACCGTCCTTTCTTTCGCTCCTTTTCCATACACGATCAGCTCTTTATTCGCATACCGGATATCTTCCCTGTTAATCTCTGAAAGCTCCGATACTCTGACCGCTGTGCTATATAGAAATTCTAGTAACGCTTTATCCCGAAGACTGCTGCATTTACGCAGCATCCGCTCCCGTTCTTCATCAGTATATGGTTTCCGGATCTTCTTTTCTACTTTTATAGATTCCACCAGCACCATCGGATTTCTCCGAATCCGGTCACGATCTCGCAGCCATCCGAAGAAGCTGCTATACACTGCCCGGACATTCTTTAGTGTCTGGTTTGCTACCTTGCGGATCATTTTATAAGCCCGCATGAATCCAGAAATATCTCCAGAATCTATGTTCTTCACTGGCTTATTGATATAGGTCAGTAACCGAACCAGTTCATACCGATATTGCTTCACTGTCTTTGATGCTTTTCCTTCCAGTGCTTTACTCATCAGAAACTCTTCCAGATCCACTTCCCAGCTCCTGTCTACAACCTGCAGGTCCGTTTCCTGGATTACTCTGCATCCGGTAAATGTCATCTGTAACACTTCTTTCAGCTCACGTAATTGCATTTCATCTAAAACCGGTTGCATTCTTCGCAATACATCCATTATTTTTGCTTCCATACGTTGCTCCTTTTTTGCTTTCAGTATAGCAACTGGCGTACTGAATTAAGTAGCAAATTAACAGAGACAACTGCCGGCCTGTCAAAAGCAAATAACAGCTTAGGTGTTATAGGAACGCAGTATTTTGGAAAAACAGCTAGTTACAGCTATAGAAATGCTAATAACTGGGTAAATAATGTTGCAAAAGTTACACTTCCAAAAGGTACGTACATTTTTACAATCACTGCAAAGCCGCAGGCATTAGGACAAAACCTCGATGCTTTTACCCTTGGCGTTACTGGTGTTTCTTGGTGGGAGGCACAAAGTACTTCTCTTATTTATTTCGGATCTGGTTTTTATCCGACGTGCACACATACCTTTGTTGCGTCCGTAAATGCCGGCACGTATGGTTTGGCTATATGGAGTAGCCATAACAGAACGGTGAATGATGTAGAAATTATGGCAACCCGTATAAAATAACTTCGGTGATTACAAGATCTTCTTATAATAAACCGATATATTTTTCCATGTTTCTGTGTAACCGCCATTCTGATATAGCCTTAATCGGATTTTCTCATTAGCTGCTTTTGTTGTAAGAACGTAGAATCCATTCAAATCTATAGCGAAACCATTGTGCGAGCAACTGCCGACAGAATGAAAACCACCGGTTCCATCTACACCATTTACCTGTATGCCTAAATTTGATACTCCAGATGTCGGTGTTCCACTCATTGTAGCATTGCAATAGATAACATAGCTTCCGGCAGAAGGTAATGTTACATAGTCTGTATAGGTTGCAACACCATTACTGGATGACTTGTTTGCCAACTTTACAGTTTTTGTCGAGCCAAGATTATTTATGGAATCGGAAAGCACGGTTAATTCATTTTTGGCATTTACTAAATTGCTATTTAGTTCAGAAAGCCCATCCGTCACACTCAACAAACTCTTCACTTCTGTAACATTGATTCCATCATAATGCACTTCAAAAGCCGGGCATTCATCCACAAGATCTCCATCCTGCAAATTTCCCGAAGTATATGCCGGTACTGCCGGATTACCTGCAACCGGTGTTCCCTGGATCACCTTCCAACTACAGTTTTCAACCTCTGTCTCTGCATTTCTGGTATACCGATTTACAATAAGATCAATCCTTTTCATTCCCTGACTTCCATTTGTCAGTGTAACCTCATCATAAGTACCAATATCCACGCAAGATATACAGCCGTGATGCGCCATCATCCCACTTCGGATTTTCAGCAGATTATTACTGCTAAGTTCCGGCTTCAGATTCTCTCCGCTTGTTATAATATAACTCCCCTGCCCGATAATCCCCTCCAGCATCTGCCGGAACTGCTGCGAAGTCACATGTGGTGATCCGGTTCTTCCAGATACAATTTTCATTCTTCATCTTCTCCTTCCAGTTTATAAGTAATTGATTCCACATCATTCGTAATCTCATAAATGATATTTTCGATTGGTTTTGACATATACATCCCAGTCAGGTAATCCCTGCCACCGACAATATCTCCAATCCCAACCTCGATTCCAAGCTTTGCAACATCCATCTGAAATGTCTTTTTATTCATCAGCTTCTGCAATTGTTCCGCGGACGTTTTCTCCAGCTCTGCTGTTTCTGTGCTCGTATTTTCGTATACTGCTGAGATCTCATTCAGTCCTTTGTAATACTGCGTCTTTCCAATGCTTCCATCTTTCTGCACATACAGATGGAATATGTTCCTCTCCTGCAGTTCTCCTTTTCCAGTCACTACCAGATGATTCACGCCGTTCTGCTTGTCATCCATTGTGAAATTCAAACAGCTGTCCTGCGACAATTCGATTTGTGATGAATAATCTGCAATAGGAACTGCTTCGACCAGAATGTAACATGGTCCACTTTGTTCTTTAATCAGCCTGATCTGCAGGCGGTATCCAACACTTTTCAGCATTTTTGTAAGACCTTCCAGCAACGTGCAATATCGATCAAATTGAAAATTCTTTACGGAGACACCTGTATTGGCAGAAGGAACTTCAAACAGTCCGTCAAACTCCGGCTCGATCAGCGCTTTCAATACCTGATTTAGTTCACCGGATACCGTTTTATAATCTGATCCGGCAGGCGGTTCTATTACTTTATACTGCAATCTTCCACGCCACGTGAGTCCCTTCAGTTCCACATAGTCAAGTGTTGTATCTGTCAACACCTCTCCGATAATACCACCGTATTCCGTATTTGTAATATACACATAACTTGAAAAAGTCAGTTCTGGATACCAGTTCGATCTTGCAATCTGCACAGAAAACTCATACTCGCCGTTCGTATCAAATGTAACGTTTGAATCCAGAATTACTCCCAGTTCTCTTCCGTTACTATCTGCAAGAATTATGTCCTTTACCACGGCGGCTCCCTCCTGTTCAAAAATAAGGTCAGGTCAAATCCATAATCCCCGGACCAGTTAATGTTCAAAAGTCCGAATGGTATTCTCTTGAAAACAGTTTGTTTCTGCGCTCTCTGATTAAATAAATTTTGTACCGTTCCATTCGTCAAATACCTTCGGATCGTTCTTCTCTGGCTATCTATGATCAGATATTCCCTGCTTTCAAGCGTTACGAAAAACTCATAAGGATAATCGTTGATCAGAATCTTCGGATTTACACATGGTCCGTAAATGATCATCCGGTACTCGCTTGGAATGATGTGATCAACATTCCATGCTGCGATTCCTCTTTTTTCTCCGGCAAAATCAAACGGATAGTCATACTGAAAGTCAATTCCGGATGCTGCCGTTTCTTCCAATTGTGGAAGAAACTGTCTTGTCGCTTCTACTACCCATACAAGTTCCGGAGTCTGGAAGGTGATCTCCACTTCCGAATACACATATCCCTTCCATCCTTCTTTCGCAGATTTCAGTACCTTGCAGCGCAAATATGCACCATTCACGTACAGCTTTCCGTAGGTATCATTTTCCGCATCAACTGCAATGATCCGGTATAGCTGCTCCATATTCGCCTGGAACTCTTCCCGCTTTCCAAACACATCAATCGTCACTGTTTTTTCATATCCGTCCGAAGACTCTGACCAGTCCGCATCGAACCAGTCAGTCTTCGTTGTACGAAAAGGAGCTTTCAAAAGATTCAGCTTTTCGCCATTCATATTTTCATAATATACAATCATACCTGTGGCACTGCTCCTTTCGGTAATGGTCTGTCTATCCGTTTCGTATCCAGGAATACCGGCTTATTGCCATTTTCTTTTGCAATCTTCCTCTGGATACGTTCAAATCTGTCATAATCAAATCCCTGGTCTTTAAAGATTGGATTATTCTTTATGCCGCCAACCGTTTTATCCGGATTAACGGATGTCGTAAGCTGTACACTTCTCTGCAGGCTCTGAACTGCTTTTTGTACTCCGGCATTCATGGATCCGACCGGAATATTCTTCTCAAATCCGATTCCCATACCAAGAGCCATCATCTTACCAACCTGGTCACGGAATACTCTCGATGGCGAATGAATACCAAGTGCATTTTTTGCCGCCTTTAATGCCTTATTCGCAGCAGATCTTGCTGCATCCATAATCACTCCCGCAGCCCCTGCCAATCCACTTGCAATTCCGGAAATGATATTCATACCGACACTGCCCCAGTTTACACTGGTAAATGCATTCTTGATCTGGCTGATCATGGATGGGATCTTACCAAGTAACGCCGGAATTCCCTGTACCAGTCCGACTGCGAGCTGCGTGATAATCTTCACACCAGTCTGTATGATCTTCGGCAAATTCGTGATAATCGTAGATGCCAGCTTGCCGATGATAACCGGTGCTTTCGCTGCCACCTGCGGAATCGCGTTTGCAATTCCCTGTGCCAAGCCTTCCATTAACCGTAATCCGGAAGTTATTAACTGCGGAAGATTACTGATCAGCGACTCAACCAGAGTCAGAATCATCTGTACTGCTGCCGGAATTAACTGCGGAAGTTGTGCGCCCAGGCTGCTTACCAGAGTTGCTATGATGCTTGCACCTACGGAAATGAGCGATGGTAGATTTGCCGTGATCGCATTCATCAATCCCAAGATCAGGGTTGCACCTGATGAAATCAGTCCCGGAAGTGCTGCTGTGATTCCTGCCCCAAAGTTAGATATGATCTCCGGTCCTTTGGTCTGCGCCAGAAGCAGGATCTGGTCAATCTGTGTACCAAACTGACTGTAAACCAGTCCAAGACCGGCTACCACAACGGCTGCAACTGCACCGAAATTCATCAACCCTACAAATGACGGAATAAAGCCGGCTACTGTTCCAAGAACTCCCTGCAAAGCAGAACCAATCTGTCCGCCCCATGCTCCCAGATAACCGGCAGTATCTCCAAGTAGCGAAAACGCGCTTGTAATTCTAGGAATTTTTGATGCGATTGCAGAACCGATCTTTCCAACTGCCCCTCCGATTTTACCTGGGACACCGGAAACGACCTTGCCGATTTTTCCGACAGTAGCTGACAATTTCGGAGTCAGTACCTGAAACGGTCCTGTAACAGCGCTGCCGAGCCCTTTCAGGCTACCCGCAAAATCTTTCCGGAAATTCGCAGCCGATTTTGTTGCACTTTTGAATCCCTTCGGAAGCTTTCCAAGCTCAGACAAAACACCTGTTGTAATTCCACTAAATCCCTCAACAGCTGACTGTACATTACCGATCTGTGATCCGAATAATGAGATCACTGGTCCAGCTCCCGCAAGAACTGCTGCAGTCTTGCCAAGATTCATGAGCTCATCCGTACTCATGTTCTGCAGCTTATCGGCTAACTTACCAACACTATCTGTAAATCCCTTTAATTGCGGAACCGCTTCACCGATTTTTCCGGATAAGGATTCCACCACATCCATTCCGGTCTTTCCCAGACGCGGGATCATTTGTCCAAGATTATTTAAGATATTCTTTGCCGCTGTCCAGAATGTATCAACCAGATCGTTCGCGCTGATTATACCAGCTTCAAAATTCTCCCAGGCGGCTTTAGCAGAATTAACAGAACCTTCAATCGTTGTAGAGGCTTCTTTTGCGGAAGTTCCTGTGATTCCGAGATTTTGCTGGACTTTGTGAATTGCCTGAATCATCTGGTCAAACGTTACATTATCCAGATCTTCTATTTTTTCATTTAAGATACCGGAATCATTGATCAATCGGATCATTTCCGACTGTGTACCGCCGTAACCTAATTTAAGGTTATCCAACATTGTGTAATTCTGCTTTGCAAATCCCTGATAGGCATTCTGGATATCCTGCATATTCGTACCCATCTTATTGGCATTGTCTGCCATGTCGATAATCGCCATATCTGCTATCTCTGCAGCCTTTGCAGTATCTCCGCCTAAGCCCTGTAGTAATGATGCTGAAAAGCTTGTAACCGTTGACATGTAATCATTAGCAGAAAGCTGTGCTGTTTTGAACGCATTGTTTGCGTTTCTGATCACTGTCTTGGCACTATCTTTAAATAGTGTCTCTACACCACCGACCTGCTGCTCCATATTGGCGACTACACCAAGAGAAGACTTTACAATCGCCGCCGCTCCAGCTCCTACAGCTGCAACAGCTCCGGTCATTGCCTTGCTGACTACAGATAAGCCACTTTTTCCAAGACTTCCAAGCTTATTTATGCCTTCATTGAACCCACTCTCATTGATTTTGGTATCAAAATTCAAATATCCATCTGCCATACTATCATCCTTTCTGATAGCACGGCTCAGGGGCTCACAAGTGCTTAATTCTTAATTTTTATCTCCACCTCCCGTCGGCATTTGCGGCATTTTACATACAGTCCGCTACACACTGCAGTATCTGTGTAAACAAGCAGATGCTGCCCGCAGTACGGACACGGATACCACTCACGCCGTGTCGGTATTTTAATTTCCATCATGAGAACATATCTCCAATCTCATAATCATCAAGCTTTCGCTGTTTCTTTTTCAGCGCAACAGCTCTCTGGATCTTCTTGATCCGTTTACGTTCGTCCTTATCTCGGATTGTTCCAGGATCAATCGAACGATACATAATCCGTTGTTTAATCTCGGTATCATCCGGCAGCCAGTCAAACAAGCTCCGGAACTCCCACCAGTGCAGATAATCAATCTGCTGCAGATCAATTCCGTATGCCTCCCGGAATGCTGCATAAATGCAGCCGGCATCTTCCGAAAAAGAAAATACCGGCTTCCCACTTTTCTGCTGCTCTTCCTCTTCATCTTCCAGATCATCCTGGTACATCCTTTTGCACATCAGGAAATCTCCAAGTGCATAAATTGCAGCTTCAATATCATCCGGAATCTGATCCAGATACCACTGCAACAGAAGTCCGCACTTCATCCGCCACGGAACCGAGTCGTCTTCAACCAGCTCCGTAAAACGGATCCATTCACGGAAATCTGTCACGATCGGGTAGTACTCCCCGTTCACCTTGACTTCTTCCGGAAACTGCTCATATAAAATATTCATGCTCTGCTACCTTCCGGTATTGGAATATTTTCCTTTACCATACTGTTTCTGGTAGTTTCTTCTCTGCTGACGGTTTCCATTTGGCTGTGACTGCGGATGCGGGAACTGCTGCGTTGTATTTTGATTTGGTACATACTTATCATATTTATCGTCCAGTTTCTTTGCTTCTGCTGTTTCAAAGTCTAACAATGATTCAGCCGCTTCAGTACACAACTTGATGCTGTTCTTTCCGCAAAGGATACGCTCCCCAGCTCCATCGCCAAAAAGGGTATCGAAGAACACATAAAAACACGCGCACTGCGCGCGGATGATATCACTCTGCTTTCCGGTTATGGGAACCTTTTTCCCTGCTTCAAACATTTCTGCTTTTGCTTCCTCTAACACATCCAAAAAATCCGCATCCGTGAAATCCACTTCTGCTTCAAAATTTCCAAATTTCCAAAGGCTCATAGGCTCACTCTCCCATTTCTTCTTTATTCTCCGCCAGCAGTGAATGTACAGGTCTTCCATCCGTCTGTGGTGGTTGCAGTACCCTTTGTGATTTCTCCGGCCGCTTTAAAGCTGCCTTTGTAAATCAGGGCATCCGTACCGTCCCCTTCTGTATCCGGAATTACACTCCATGTTCTCTTTCGTGCGGTACAAGTTGTTTCCGATGTCTTCTGCTCAAACAAATCTACCACCACAATATCAACCTGTGCTTCTGTTCCGAGAATCTCATCATCGGTAATTGCTGCAATCTTTTCATGTACCGGATCATTGGTATACCGGTCAAATTCGTAATCGATCGCCGGTGCGTAACCAACTACGTCCGATCTTTCAGATGCTTCATCCACATACTGCCGGCTGTACTCTGTCGAGTTCTTTCCATCCGACAGCGATGTAAATCCCGTCATTCTGGTAAATGTTTCTCCTGATCCGTTAGCATCCATAAAAGCCACTCTCTTATGTCTGCCAACTAACATTTTTTCACTTGCCATTTCTTCACACTCCTTACTTATAAATCAATCTGCATATCATCTGATACCGTCCCAGATCGACCTCTGTACTAAATAAATAGCCGGACTGCAGCACTTCTACCCTGATAGCATCGTGCCCGTCCAGCTCTGGAACAATATCATTCAGGTTATTCTGTTCTGTCCACTCTTCAAAGTTCTGATAAAAACCACTGTTGGCAATACCGGTTCTGGCATCCCCATCGTAGGCTTCCTTACTTGTCAGAGCGAACTGGAACTGCTTCAGGCAGCTCCCGTCCACATATCTCTTGTAAATGGGATCTGCTCCAATCGGATCAATGGAATATTCCATTCCGTCACCCAGATAATCAATGTTGATCTTCCGGTTATCGATATCCGGATACATCCTCACATATTCCCGGATGCTCTCAATAATCGTTTTTCTTTTACTGTCCGGCAAGTTTCTCAGCTCCTTCCCTGATGGCATCTTTGTGGCTTGCCTTCATTGTCTTAAACCATCTCGCCTTGGTTTTATGCTCGTAATACTGCCGGCGGGCATATGGGGCAAGGTATTCAATAGAACCAGAACCAACCACCGTACCAAGCGTCCCGGACTTAATCAGCATCCCGGTTCTTCTCGGTGTCAATGGATTCATGTAGCGCAGACACTCGGAATCCACAAATGCCTGCGCCCTTGAAAATCCCTCCGCTTTTTTCTGTGCGAATCCCGGAGCCCATTCCAGCCGTGCCGTGGTAGAACCATTCTTACCAGTCACCGTAAATACACTTCCTCTCGGCGTTGTGATCCGGAATTCTTTCTTTCCAGCCATCTTACTCGCCTCCGATCCGCCAATGCGGAACCGTACCAAACCGGTTGTCCGACCAGCTTGTAACCTTGCAGTGCTTCTGGAACACGGCTTTCAGATCTGCAGGCTTTTCAATTGCAATCTGACACTCTCCCAGGACAATCTGATCATCATTCTGTATGGTCCAGTATCCATAACCGCCACAGCAGGCGAACTGATCCGGCGGAAGATACTGCCCTGCTTCCGGAATATCCGCAGGAATCCGGATTTTGTAGACCTCCGCACTTTTCAGTCCGTTATCCGTAACTGCAGTCTTATGGTCCACATGGACATGGACACCATGCAGGACGGTTCGGTTCCAGGTATCGTAATGTGTGGAATCACCGCTTATTCTGTTATAAACCGTAATGTCACTATTCGTAATCATCATCCACCACCAGATCCATAAGTCCTGTATTTACCAGATATACTTCTGCAATCCTGTACAGCATCGAATCTACTGATCGGCTTACATCAAACGATACGGAATACCCATCGTTGTTCTCAGATGTTATTCCATCTCGCTGATCATACTTATATGCACAATCACACATCTCACAAAGTGCTGTCTTTGCCTTTGCCGGCCAAGCACCTTCTTCCATTCGGTCAAATGTATATCGGTTCAACCTGGCACTCATTTTTACTTCGACAGATTTCCAGTGGCTCTCTGGAATCAAAGAGCCACCAAAAGAATCCTTGTAATACTCATATGTTACATTCACCTGATCACATCCTACTCTGCTACAGTATGAACATAAATGCCATCCTTTTTGTTGTCTTTACATTCTGCAATACCAACCGTTCTGTATCCGAATTTCCATCCATCTGCAGTCTGGTTCTGATCCGGAGAAATAACCTTAGATACAGTATGCTTCTGGTACTGAATTGCAGCCTGTTTATCAACAATCAGGAAGTTCATTGCGACTGCACCAGTATCTTTTGTAAATCCTCCGGCACCCGAAGCATTCAGTTTTACCTTATTGTAAAATCTTCCTGATGGAACCTTGATGATTCCTGCAAATCCTTCAATTGCTTTCTTAGATGCAGTTGTATCTAAGTCCTCAATCAGTCCATATACTGTCGGATTGATAAACAGATAGCATGTACTAAGATTTGCCTCGGCATTCTCAATCTTTCCTCTTGCAGTTCTGAGTGCTGCTAAAGCTTCTTTTCCTGTTGCAAGAGCAGCCTTTGCTGTTGTAACACCTGGAATCTGTGCATAAGATGCCAGTCTGTATGCATCAAGTTCCGGTACAACCTGGGTTCTTAAAAACTCCCCTGAAAGACGTCCGAATGCAATTCCGGCAGATTCAATGTTATCCATTGCATCCACATTAAACATACGACCTCTGTCATAAGCACATTTCTTTGTCTCATAATCCAGAGTCACGTCACCGGCTACATAACCAGTGCTTTTGTTATAATCCGCAAGCCCCTGCATAGATAACTTTGGAATCAGGATCTCATTTGCGTTTGCTCCCTCTTTTACCAGCTCATTCGGTCCATCCAGAACAGCTGTTAATGATGATAATTTATACACCTCATCCAAAAGTGTTGAATACTGTTTTCTAAGTGCAATAGTATTTGCCATTCTTCCTTACCTCACTTCTTATTTTTCCGGCAGTCCCATGGCAGCTCGAAGTGCAGCAACATCATCTGCTCCCGGATCTGCGCCACCTCCGCCACTTGTGCCACCAACCGGATTATTGATTGGTTCGTTTGCTCCGAACAAATACCCATCAGACTTCTTGACATCCTCAAGTGCCTTCTTGATATCTTCGGACTGATTCTTAGATTCTTTCAGAGCATCGATATTCAGCATTGCGATAACTGCCTTTTCATTTCTTCCGCCGGCAGCCTTAACTGCTTCCTTAACAGAATCCATAAATACACGGTCAGCTTCTTTTGCTGCATATTCATCATCTTTCGCCTTCAGATCGCCCTGAAGCTTTGTAATCTGTCCCTGCAGATCCTTCACATCCACGCCTTCAAATTCTTTCAGCCTGGTATTTACATCATCCAATGAAGCCTTGTAGTTGTCCCTCTGTGTAACTGCGTTATCGTACTCGCTTTTAGTACGATAATTTTCTTTCCAAGCCTTATCGAAATCTGCTTTCTTATCTGCTGGGACTTCCATTCCATACTCTTTCAAAATCTCATGAATATTTTTCATAGTTACATTCCTCCTGAAATATTTTATTGACCGCTCTTTCAGCGGTATGGGATATAGCCGGGTAGACCTCCGGCATGGTAGTTGTCCAGTTTAATGCCATATGACAGGGCATAAAAATAAGACGCTTACCCCTGCGTCTCAAAGGGAGATATTTGGACCACCGCCTTCCTAGGCAACAATACTCTTGATTCCATAAGCTAATGCGCTGTCATGCTCAATCACACAACCTCTTGCATCTTCCCACCCCTGCGCAAAATACGCCACATCTGCTCCTGACAGAAGTTCCAGGGATTTTCCAAGGAACCACAGTGGTTTTGCATCTGCGGGTGCTTCCTGAAAGAAGGAATCAATCACTTCTACCGGTTCACCGATCATTTCTTGCGCAAGCTCAATTGCTTTCTTGCGTTCTGCCAGAATCTCTTCATCTAACTTACCTCTCATAGGCTGACTAATAAATAATTTTTTCACCTTTCTCACCTCCTCGCCTTAAAAATGAGTATAAAAATACCACCGGTCTTATCAACTGGTGGTAACTACACAACTTCTTTTAACGCTTTGTTGTATTCAATTTCCAACTCACGTTTAAATTTTTCAATCTCTTCTGGTTTCATTCCCGGTTCTCCGGATGCGCAAATATCAGGCATTTCTTCATTCAATATTCTTGTAGCCCTTGGCTGTTCCTTATACATTTCGTCATAATGAATAATTAACATTCCTTCCAGTTCACAAGAAAAATAATAGATATCCTCTGGAGTATTTTCCAAAAAATCTTTGATATAATTCATTACCTTCTCAAACATTTCCCCATGCCTCCTTTGGAGCCCTTCTTCTTACAACAGATACGATATCTCCAGTTTTTTTATTTCTAACAACTAATAACTGTAATTCATGAATGAAATAGATTTGTTTATCTTCTCCCTCTGTATAATTAGGTGTACCTTTAATAATTTTTATCAGCATTTCTTCTGACACTTCCGGTAATCCAAGTTTATTCAATCGAGGAAGTCGACTAAGTGCATGTACAGACATTACAACATTTTCTTTTGCAAATCTATCATACGCCTGTTTAGACGTGTTCTTAAATTCTTCTGACCAATCTTTCTTGTCAATCTCAAGATATGTGAAAAATTTGCTTTGAACCTTTTCCCATTCCTCACTATCATTATATTTCACCTGACCGAACTTAGCAAGCGTTCCAACGGAATCTCCCAGAACTTCTTTGTACCGCTTATACTGTGCAATATCTTTTAAGGCGTTCTGAATCATCTCTGATGGAAACATAGAATTCTGAAGCTTGGTGTTTGTCGCAATCCAACCACGTCCATCAATGTAAATCCTCTCTCTTTCTTCCTTAAGTCCCATCTTACGAGAAAATACCGCATATTCATTGAGCTGTCCTTGATATTTTGCCTTTTGGAGCATCACTTCATCCGGATCAGCACCACCATCCTGGAGCATCTGCACCTTTTCACGCTGTGCCCGCATTGCTGTTTCCATCTGTCGTTGTCGCTGCTTTGCCTCATACAGGGTGTACTCTTTGCCCCGGAACTCTTTTGGCTTGCTTTCCTTCCGGTTCTGTTCTTCGAGCCAGTCATCCGACCAGTTGCGTTCCGATATTCCCGGAAAGAACGGATAGTATGTGTGGTAGCAGTTAGCTCCCAGAAGTCCGGTCACGGTACCAAGTCCACAGACCGAATGCAGCTGATCCTTTGTCCAGACACGTCCTTGCCATACCGAATGCGCAGGTCGTGCTCCGGCATGCCATTCAACCTCGAAATACTCTGTTCCAAGCTTCTTGGCATTGTAGTCTGCTATTTCTCCGGTAAGGTTCGCTACACCAGTCATCACAGCTCTTCTGGCAGCCACCTCTACCCGGCTTGCATATCCAGAGCCGTACTCAATCTTCCGAAGTCCACTGTTTGTCAGCTGCGTGACCACTCGGCGTAATACGCTACCATAGTCAAATGCTCCTGTCACAATATCAAAACAGGCATTGTCCAGATAATTGGTATAAACTTGTGACAGCGGTGTTAAAACCTTTCTGCCGTTATAATCCAGATAAAATCCAAGTGACTTTGTTACATTTTCCAGATCTTCCAGGCTCTGCTGGATGATCGCATCCGTGATCTGCTGCAGCTGCCTGTTCTCCTCATACGGGATAAACTCTGCATTGATCTGTTCGTAAATGTCCTTGTTCCGGACATATTCCCAATCGATCACTTTATCGTACAGCTCAAACATTTCCGGATAAGACGCATCCAGTGTTTTCTTGATCTCTCTTTCGATATCCTCGGAAGAATATCCCAGAATCCGTAACCGATTGATCTGCCAGTCTGCTGTACTTGTGATCTCACCGACCTTTTTAATCCGTCGGGCAATGTCCTGCAGAATCCGTTCTTCCAGGCTTATGTACCGCGCTGCAATCTTACTGGCAATCTTTTCTTTGTAATCATCCCGCATCCTACTCCATCACCTGATTCTGCTCTGGTAGTTTTGCTTTTGCAGTTTCTTCATCCTCGTTGTACCATTTCATCCGATATTCCAACAGACTCATAACCCCCATGCTTACATCCTGCCGATCTTGCTGTCGTTCCGATTCTTCGTCTGCCAGAATGGAATCATTAAATTCACAGGTAAATTCCACACCGGACATATAAGAACCGTTGTAGAATGCCAAAGCAGTTACAAATCCATTCAGGCACTCTTCCAATTTCCCCTGAATTGCAGTTACACGGTTGTATTTCCTTGTCTTGGAAGCAAGCACCTCAGTAGCTGTCTTATCCACTTCCTGCGCATCTGACAGATCTCCGTAAGCAAGACCGACATTGAACTCGATTTCCCGTTTGTATTCCTCCAATCCTCTTCGGAATGCTTCATCTCGCATCTCTGGGGAATACTCCTTGTACAAGTCTTTATTGTTATCATCAAGATTGAGCCCTTTGTACAAGCGCTTCTTAAGCCTTGGAAGATAAGTCTTGCCACCTCGATTTTTGAGTGCTCTCTCGTCAATATGGATTGCACGTTCTCCGGAATCGTACTCCCAGTCCAGCCGAGCTCCCTGGATGTCTGCTTTTCTGATCAGGTTCTCTGCGGACTCATAGATCGATACACCACAAGCGGATCCGTCCACCTTATTCTCAATCGGGTTTTGATAATATCCAAAATCCATCTGAACCATCCCTGGATAAATAACCGGTCCCGGAAGAATGTTCGCCCATTCGACCACCTCTTCCAGACCGCAGATCTGCCCGATATCGCTCTGGCTCTGTGAATGATAGCATTTATTCTCAATCGTCAGATTGCCGTTCGTAAAATAATGCCGTTCAACTCTGGTATAATAATCATTTTCCCCAGCACACTTCACAACCAGAAAAGCAATATCATTCGGCGTTCCATCATCAGAAAAACTGATCACAATGAATTTATCCGCCGCAACATATTCCGCCGTGTCCGGTCCAAGTGGTCTAAGAACCATTGCTCCAAGTGCCAAGCCTGTCTGCAGCTTCTTATTCATGTCTGATAAGCTCTTCTGGAGAACCTTATCCATCTTGTCATTATTTAAGATCTTGGCCTCCATCTCTACCAGTACAGAGTCTGCAAACTCACGGCAGATACCCTCTTCTAATTTCAGCGACTCTACCGTATCGTCACACCAGTCTGCATTTCCACCTCTTCTATCAGGTCCTTCATATCTCTTTCTATCGTATACTCAAACGCATCCAGACTATCAATATCGGTGCTTCCATCATCCAGGCGCTCATCCTTGTCTGTTACATCTTTGTTCCATACTGCATCTGAAAATGCCGTCTGCAAGGACTTACTATCGTCTGTTGTCCAGAATCTTCCCGCTCCCATAAGCCTTACCGTGCAACGGATCCGGTCAATAATTGCTGCTTTCCTTGCTTTTCTGACCGTGATCCACGGAAACCTTTTTTCTACCGCATTCCGGATAGAATTACCAAGGACGGTTTCTGCGTTGTCATAATAAACAGATTCTACATTGCAATACTCCACGTAATTGCCGCTTTTCGCAATCACTCCATATTTATCTATTACTTCCTGAACAAAATCACAGAACAGCTCATCCAGCCTGTTGCTGTCAATATCTTCCTCTGCATCCTTTGCCATAATTCTCTTAGACATTACTGCAATTACATTCGCATAATCATCTGTGTATCCTCTGGCAACAAAAGAATGACCGGACTGATTTCCTCCGAAGTCAAGTCCGATCTCTATCGATACAATATCTGTTTTTTTGAATTGCTTATATTCTGCGTCACTTGTAAACTCATCCAGCACCTCACATTTGTAAGCATCGGGATTATCTGCAAAACGTTTGTAGATTGCCCCTTCCGCCCGTTTCCAGAGTCCAAGGATTAACCGGTCATAATAAATCGTGCCCTCATATTCCTTACAGAGCTGTTCCACGAACTCTGTTGGAAGAAATGGATTATCAAAAATTGTGTACCTCTGCAGGTAGATATCCAGTTCATCGTTATCCAGGAACTCCTTTAACCAGTGCGTTGGGTGTTCCGGATTGCAAGAACCATCAAAACAAGAATATGGCTTATCAAGTCGTGATTTCAACATCTGGAACACTTCTTTGTTCCACTTGGCAACCTCATCACCATAACAATATTTGATACTGGCTCCCTGGATTTTTGCCACCTGACTGACCTTTTCAGCTCCCAGGCAATACACCTCTTCACCACAAATATGCGCCACATTCCGGTTATTGATCTGTCCGATCAGCTTGTCTGTATAGATTTCACGCATCGGCTGCAGCACATTTCGCTCAATCGATTCTTTGGATACACCAAGAATAACATTGAGTCCCGGTTTACCAGTTCTTTCCCGAATACGAAAAGGAACCACAAAAGCCGTATCAACGTAGGACTTTCCAGAACGTACCGCACCAGACTTAATATTCCATCTATGAGTTGCGTTCACAATGTACTCATTCTGTTTCTTGCTTAACTGCATTATCCCGCACCTCTTTCAGGATCTGATCCAGCCGATCAAGTGCTTCATCATTCTCATTTTCACCAGTAATAGCTTCTTTTCTTGCCTTGATCAGTTCTGTATCTGCTTTCTTATTTTCCAGATCTTCCTCGGCTCTGGCGCTTTGTCCGGCATACTGCGCCACAAAATACGCAGCCTTTGTATTTCCTGCCATTGCTTCCTTAATCTGCGCCATAAGCAAAGCCGATTCCAGAGTACACTCAACACCAAGTGACTCCAAAACCGGCTTCCATTCTTCATTATCTATTTCTGCAGTGAGCAGCAGGTTTAATGTCTTCCGGAAGTCTGCCTTCCTGCGTCTTGCCCTGCCACTTGCCTGACCCGCTTTTTTTGCCAATTCCCGGCGCTCTTCCGGGGTTCTTTTATCATTTGCATCTCTTATGTTTTCATATCCTGCCACTTCACCACCTTCAATTCTGGTTTATTTTGCGCATTAGAAAAGCACCCCGAAGGATGCTATAAAAACAAATTTATTTTTCTTTATTTTCTAATAATTTTATTAAATCATCCGACAGGAAATTTGTTTCTTGCTGTGTTGGAAATACATCTTTAATTTCAGCTGGTGCATCAATTGCAGAATATATTTGCATACCTTTATCCATCCAATAGCCCAATTTTTCTAATGCTTTTCCAGCTTTATCCTTTTCTTCTCCATCCTTTAACTCCCCAAGTTCCTGCTCTAATTCAGCGACACTCTTTTGAGTTAAAACCCGATTTGCCTTTTTGTACGCATCTAATACTTCTGCTGCTATTTCATCTCTTATTTCAACAGATCTCAATGCCTCTTCCTGCATTTTAACGGTCGTTATATGAGATTTTATTTTTATTGCAGCATCAACAATTTTAGCCAAATTAGTCATTATTGTTGTAGCACCCACTCCAACAATAATAAATGTCAACCACGTAGATCCAACATCAATCGATCCATACTTTATTTGTCCATCTTTATCATTCAAATATGGACACTGTTTCATTACAAAATCCAAGTCCTCCATGCACTTAGAAAACTCTCCCAAATCATCAAATTCCGGCATTTTTATGTCAAATCCATAATCCTCATCAATTACTTTCTTCGGATTTATGGTTTCATACATATCAATAACCGTTTCCATTGCCACAATAAGTTTTCCTCTCGCAGCCACGAATCTATCCTTCACCGTCCCTGATATATCAAATTCATCTTGATCTCGATATACTACAGGAATTGCTTCATATACTTCTCTTGCGGGCGTTCTTAATGGTTTCATTTTAGCAAGCTCGTTTAACACCTTGCTCCTTTCCGCCCAAGACTTTATGGACCATGTTGCCTCCCTAGCAGTTGTTTTATTGGTAACTTTCATGTTTTTAACATATTCAATATGCTTTTTACAGGTATAATACATTCCATATAACCTCATTGTCTTTTCCTCCGCTCATATAAAACCTATCCCCATAATACCTCTTTTTTCGACATTACGCAACGAAAAAGACACCCAGCAATACCAGGTGTCTCTTCATGGTTTTAAATATCAGAGGAGGAACCATCAAAAATGTCTTACCTTGTTACATTTCATCAATTCCAGTTTATACTCTATCACTTTTTATCGGGACATTGGGGGACATTTTCAAAATATCTTTGAATTTTTTTCTTGATATTCTCGTCCGTGTACCGGATCCGGCGCTTCGGGAACATTTTGTTCATCTGATCTGCAACCTTTGGATACGATAAGTCATCCAGAAAATACAGCCGGAAGATAATCCGCAGTTCACTCTTCTCAATGGATTCTATGTACTCTTCCACCTGAATTGTCATTTCCAGAAGTTCTTCCTCCAGCTCCTCAAGCCTTCTGTTCCGCTTTTTCAGCAGCTGTTCTTTTCTGGAGATCACACCAACCGGTCTGCCAGTGATCTTCACCATGCCAAGTGTCTTCTTGCCCTTCTTACCACATGATACCGAATCCACAACAATTTGTCCATGCAGTTTATCCAATTCTTTCTGGATTTTTTCAATTCTCTGGCGCAGATCCTTAATCTCTTCTTTCATATCTGCGTACTCAATCAAAATGCCCTTGTCCACCGGTATCCACCTCCGCTGTAATGTCATACTTCTTTGCCAGATATTCTGCAACGCTTACGCTCTGGTAAGCCGGTCGCTTAAATCTCTCCAACGCCTTTGCATCATGCCGGCTCTCCAACTCTTCATAATGCTGCTGCCTGTCCCGCCGCTGTTCTTTTCTGCTTCGTTTCTCCTGCAAATTATCACCTTCTATCCATCATCACTCTAATATAGCCGGAATGCAAAACGCCCATAAGCACCACGCCGATCCCGTCCATTTCATTGCTATCAGAATGGTTATAGCTGTTATCATCCAGATACAAATCTTTTTTACCGCATACATTGTGTATTTATCCTCTTCCATTTATCCCTTATACCTTTCCGGAAGCGGCATCCACGCCACAACCTTATACGGTTCTCCCTGTTCATCGAACCAGACACCTGTCTGGGAATAATACAGCGTTGTTGCCTTGTCAGCTCCCTCGATCGTAACCAGGAACTCCGCTGCATACGCACTTCTGACATATGATTCTATGAACTCCCGCTGATTCGGAAGACGTTCTGTTGTTGGAATCCATCTATTGCCCATTTCTTTGCACCTCCATCAACTTTCTGATCAACGCAGTCTGGTTTGTTTTGCAATTATGCAGATGCTTATATCCCGGTTCAAGCAGATACTCTACAGTCAGCGTTCCTTCTGGTTCTCCCGGAACATATTTGTTCTCCCACCACTCGTTATAATGCTTATACTCGCAGATAACGATTGCTGATCCATCTGGAAGAATATATCTATAATAGGTTTCCTCTGCCTGCGGAACTTCAAACCATACCGGCCACTCCCGGTATTTCGCCAGAAACTCTTTTCTCTCCTCATTGTTTTTTGAGTTTTGGAAGTTCCGGCTGTGCCGCCCTCTCATCTTCCATAGCTGCTTCTACCAATTCTGCATCCATATCCTGAGGTTGCCCAACTTCAATACATAACACCGGATCTTTCTTTCCCTTATCACAGATCATATTTAACTCATACGGTACATATATTTTTCTGTCCTGTGGATTTGCGACAATAACGTGGAGTGCTGCATCATCCTTGAATTCATCCAGATATTCTTTTAATTTCTTATTTTCCATACTCTTGCACCTCTTCATCTGCCGGAAATTTAAAAACAAATGTTTGACAAACGCCCTCTTTAAAAACCGAAGCAAGTCCCTCACTTAACAGTCCAATGCCCTCAGCAACTCCAGATAGTGAATTTCGATTGTATTCACCGTCCATATACTGTTTTCTGCACATCTCCATAGCCTTAATAGCTTTTTCGTGTGTAGAATACCTTCCAATCACGTATGATTTTCCGTCACATACTGCCTTTACATTTTCTCTATCTGATAAGATGTATGTTCTTTCATAAGGAAAATCCGCCTGGCCACATTGACTAACTATTCTCATTTTTCTCTCCTTTCAACGTCCCAAGCACATTCACACCAACTTCTCTTTCCAACTCCTTATTCATCAGCTGAAAATATTCCTCGTCCTTCTGTGCAAAATGCATCTGGTGTAAAACAAATTCCAAATATTTCAAAACTCCTTTTCTCTTGCAATGATAGTTCCGGTACAGGTAATCTACGCTGATCAGCAGAAAACAGTTCATTGCCTCTGCTGTGTGTTTATCCAATTCCTTCTGGCGTTCCTTTTGGAACTCCGGACTATCCATGATCTCTTTTATCTGCTTTCGGAGCTTGTATTTCTTTAGCTGCTTATCTGCCCAACTCATTCATAAAATCCTTTCATCTTCCGCTTTGACACTGCATCGCCCTTTTGATACACACTGCACTCTTCCACGGAGCATCCTCTGCTGTGCCCTGTTATCTCGATATAGGAACAGCCGGCTCCCTTCGCATTATATCCTGTCGTCCGGAACATGCAGGTTTTACATTTGTGCCGGTCCGCATTACTGGCTGTCTTATTTTCCGGCTTTGGTTTCTTGCACTTATCCGGATTCAGCCAGGAATACACGGTACTATATTTTGCATCGATCATTCTTGCGATCTCCGCAGCACCTTTTCCTTCTTTCGCCAGTTCCAATGCTTTCTCCCTTTTATTTTCTGCCGGAATCACAACCGAATCTGGCTCTGTGAGGGGGGGGTACTTCCGTCCTTCTCCGTTGTCCCTGCCGGTTCTACTTCTCTGTTACAGTCATCTATTCTCTTCTGATCTACCATTTCAGCTACTTCCTGTGCAAATTCTGGATTGTGATATCCTGGAACGTTTACCAGAAAATGATTTTCTTCCTGTTCCAGAATGTCTGACAGTAATCTGACATCCATACTTCCATCATCCCTTGTCCATAATACCGTCACTGGTTTACCTTTTATGTAGTCTGCCAATGCCTCTTTCAATGTCTTTTCTATCAGCATGATCAATCCTCCTACTTCCCACGCTTAATAATCTTCCGTTTCTTCCTGTTCCCAATTCTCAGAAACGTACTACGTTTCCCATTCTTCTTTTTCATCGCTGCATCAACTTCCTTGTAAGATCTGTCATGTCCTCATATTCACGCTCTTCAAAATTCTTAAACTTTCCCTGTTTCTCTGGCTGCTTCTTTGTTTTTGGCCTTCTCTTGCTTTGAACAGGATATAAATTCTTCCATCCACCAGCTGCAGCTTTATTCAGGATTGCTTTCTGTTCAGCCAGATCAGAGGACAATGATAGGAGATCCTCTCTCAAAGCGTTTACTTGCTCATCAGAGATCTCTCCCCAGTTCTGTGATCGGACAAGGAGATAGAACTGAAAAGCTGATTCAAGGGAAGAATCGCTGAAAGCGCCCTTATATACATTACTTTTCTTTACTTTACTTTCCTTTCTATAAAGCGAATCCTCATTTGTCCCTTGCACATCATCATTTGTCGGTTGCACATCCGAAAATAAGCTGACTTTAACTAGACCTTTGCATTCTTCGGGTTTCAAAAGCCAATACTCACCATATACTGTTTTACTCCGCCGCTCGGATAGTACCGCCCAAAAACGACGCTGGATACCTCTACTGGTCAAGATCCCCCACCTGTCAAATAACCCTTTATCAAAAAGATCCACTTGCAGGCAGTAATCCACAGTCTCTTTTACTGTACCGGAACTGATGCCGCCGCCCATCCGCCTTGCTGTCGTTGCACAGTCGTCATAGCCCCATTCATAAAAATATCCATTTACTTTATATGCCCTTTGACACAAAAAGAAGTAGATCCCGAATCCCTTCCATCCTTTTGCATCGAGAAGTTTGTCTATTTTCTTATCACCATCGAATATGTCAACCGACCATCCGGAATAATCAATTCCTTGTTTTGGTCGTCCTGCCACTTCTTACATTTCCTTCCTTTTTATCCGGTATACTCCTCAACTGTCACATCCAGCCCCTCTACCGCCGAATAACATTTCTTTGCCTGAACCAGTGCGATCTGCGTATCATCATGATAAGCAACCCCGTTCAGTGCATCTGCTACTACCTTCACAATATTGTCCATATCCGGTTTCTTCAGCGGCAGCTCTCTTCCCTCTAGCATATCAAACTTCCTTTTCTTCGATACACTCTTTGGTGGAAGATACCTCGCAATGATCCGGAGCGTCACAGGCTTTTCTCTTTCCAGGAACGCTCCCTTTGCCATCTGCAGATACCGATCTTTAATGAAGTTCTCATACAGAACTGTGTTCTCCGGTGTGGTGGAACAATGCTTCTTTGTTGCTGCATTATAATATGTCCGTGCTCTGGCTTTTCCCTGCGGCTTTCCAGGAACCGTAAACATTACTGATGCCATTTCCTTTTTTCCTTTCTGCCGGCACTTACACAGCAGATGCTGCATAATGCCGGCTTGCTTTCTTGTTATCGAGTTACATGTGATATATTATTTTTAAGGAGATACCATTATCTACGCGATAATCGTAATGTTGTACTTTTCAAGTTCCTCTGCCAGTTCATATGCCAGATATTCCTTGATCTTCTTCATGGTTGCATTCTTCCATAAACCGCCGTCTGCCTCCACAAGCTTGAAGGATGGTCCACGGTCACTGTCCTGAATCCGGAATACATAACTGCTCTGTGGTTGCTCAATTTCTGCAAAGGTACGATACGGTCTGAGTTTTACCGGATTCGGTACGATCACATCCGTCTTATTTGCAATCCCGCTCTTGATCGTGGTTTTCTGGCTGACACCATCATCATCGTAGTTCGCTGTTGTTCCTGACTGGATGTTTCCGGCAACCTGCTTCAGTACAGTCAGATCATCGGATTCAATGAAGTTTGCCTGCAGCTCGATCAGAAAACGTTCCTGGTCATAATAACGGTCAAACTGAAATTCATTTACAATGGCATCTGCCCTCATAAGCTCCTCCCTGTTGCGTTCGTCCACCAGTCCGGAATACAATCTTACTTCTGTCGGACTGATTACATGCAGAATCATGGTCTCCCGGAGTTCTTCCGGTTTCCCCTTGATATAGTCCACAATGGATGTCAGGGTGTTGACACTCAGGGAATCTGCCTTCGGGAAATAATGGTATCTTGTAAGATTTTTATTACAGTATGTATTACCGTTGATATCAAGCACCTTCGGCTCCATGCTGCCTTCTTTCAGATTTGTGATAAATTCAATTGCTTCTTTTAATCCTTCCATCGTTTTTACTCCTCCTATGCCTGTTTTGCTGTTCTTAAATCAATTACTTTGCCTGCGTGTTCCGGAACTGAATCCGCCACAACTTCTCCAGTAGCTTTATCAATTACTTTTCCATCTACCACTGTAGTTCCTGCTTCTGGTACAACTCCCGGAACGTCCTGTACAGACATCTGTCCTGGAATCTGGTTGCCGATCTCGACTGCTTCCACTTCGCCGGTGCGGAGATCTTTTCCCATGCTCAATGCAGTGACTGCTCCGAGTGCCGGTGCAAGGGTTGTCTTCGTCTGAACTCCGGTTGCAATGAAGTTTCTTTCCTGATTCGGCTTAAATGCGATCGTTACCGTAATCTTTCTCGCTGTGCCGGCATCCGTGTTAGGATCCTGGATGTTCTTCGTGACCTCTTCAATCGCCCGGTTTACCTGTGCGGTAAATGCTCCGTTTGCAAATGTTTCTAAGTTAATGTGCTGCATAATTCTTTTTCCCCTTTCTTAAATCTATCCAAAAAATGATGCCTCAATACCCTTCGGATCCGGCTGCTGTGTTCCTGGCGCTGCCGGCTGGTCTTCCTGGACCTCCTGTAACTCCTGATCGGATACCACTCCATCATCTTCCGCCTTCGCTGCATCCACATAGTCTGTCTTTCCGTCCTCATGGATCACTGCCATATCCTTGTCAATAGCATTCTGGAGATCAATACTCATGATTCCCCATTTGCTGATCAGCTGACGGAGCATGGTTTTCAGTGCCATTCCGTCAAAATCCTTAAACCAGAATGAAGAATACTTCCACATATCCTTTTCCGGAATCTTGCCCTGTTCCAGTAATTCCAGAGATTTTGCTCCACCGTTTTTGTAAAACGCAAAAGAATACTTCTCAGCGTGTGCAAGCATTTTCTTCTTTGACCAGTACAAGGTCTTCCGGAAACCATTCTCATACTCGAACATTGCGAAGTATCCCATGGTCGGAGCTTCCTCCCGGAGGATATCATCATCAATCAGATTAACCTCCACTTCCTCATCCAGAGGATCATACCGGACAAGCTCCCCTTCTTTGATTGCAAGCACATTGAGCTTTTTGTAGTAACCGGAACGGATTGCCAGCTGAATATATCCTTTATAGCCAAGCTGGAACTGTGCTTCCTTGCAGCCTTTCTTCTTATTATCGAACGGGACCATATAAAACTGTCCAAGCTGCGGGGACGGCGAAAGATTCAGTGCCTCTCCGAGTAATGCAGCGTTTACAATACTAGGGCTTGTACACTCCTGCAATGCCGGTGTGCTCTGCACTGCACTTACGATACTGGAAATAAATCTTGTCCCGTTCTTTCCACCAACCACCTGATTGATCTGCTTCTTTACTGCATCGTTCTGCAGGTAAACTGATAACTTCATTGACTGGTCCTGTCTTGCCAGACTGTTATTTACTGCCATATCTTATTCCACCTTTCCGAATCGAATCTGATTCTTTAACATATATTCACGGAGCGCCATGATCTGCTCCCTGGTTCCCCATACACGGAAATCCAACTGGAATACCGGCTCTTCCTCTTCCGGAATTGAAACTGCTTCCTCTTCCGGTACAGATCCGGATGCTGCTTCCTTCTCTGCTGCAGGTTCTTCCTTTTGTTCAGCTGCAGTCTGCTGCTTCGCTGCCTCTTCCGCTTCCCTTGCTTTCCGCTCGGCCTCCATGCGTTCTGCTTCCAGCTTTCTCTTCTGGATATCGGCAAGCCTCTGTCCTTCCTGGATTGCCTGGTTCATATCCAGTGTCTTCCGGTAAACTTCCATTGCTTCAAACTTAAACTCCGGAAGCTTGCTGATCGTCACCACATCCGTACCGATCTGGTACATCCGGCTCTTCATCTGCTCTTCAATCTTTGGCAGCGTAACCGTTGCATTCAGCCACTTTTCATCCCAGATCATGTCCAGCTTCACAAAGCTCTGGAATCCGATGGACGCAAACAGTTCTTCAATCTCTTCCCGTTTTGCAGCCTTGCGGCGTTCATCAATCTCTCTAATCTGGGAGTCAATCAGTCCGATCGGTTCATCGATCAGAGCTGTGATTTCCTTGACCTGCTGCTCAAACTTGGTGTACGGCTCCATGCAGATCTTCTTGACACGTTTCCGCTCATCCTCAAAAGCTTTCTTGAGCTTGTTCAGATCTGCCCGATCCGCTTTCATGTCCTTGAGCGAATCCTCTGTGTAGGCGATCGTCTTATAGTCCTTTACCTTCTCAGCAATCGCAGCCTTTAATTCCTCGTTGTTCCACAGGATCTGCTCTGTCAGCCAGCTTTCCTGCGGATTTGTAATCCGTAATTCCATACGCTCCTCCTTCTTTTTTAGATCTCCGGAAGTATCAGCGGCGGTTTCCGTCCGCTTTCCACATACTTCCAAAATTTCATTTCTTCATCCTGCAGATAATCCAGATCAGCCTGGACTTCTGCTCTTTCAATAAAATAATGCTTCACCTGTGTCCGGACATCTGTTCCCCAGTTGCTCCGCAAATGCGCCCGGAGAACAACAAACTCATATCCGGTAACAAGCAGATAATGCAGCACCTGAATGTAATAATTATCCGGGATCCGGTCCTTCCATTTCTCATATTGCATAGATTGCAGAATGTTGGTGGTCTTAATCTCCAGAATCCCTTTCCGGCCGTCCTGATCAACCAACTCCCCATCCAGAGAAGCCTGCATGAACGGATACTCCAGACTCTGCAAGATCCGGAATTCATGGTGCGCAACCTGATACTGTGGATAATCCAGGCGGAACAGCTCCCTGATGAACTGCTCCGCCTCTTTCCCATAGATTACATAAGGCTTTTCTGAAATGTCTGGTGCAATCCTTCTGCCGGTCTTTTCTTCAAACAGCTCAATGTTTGTTTTGTATGGGTTCTTTCCAACCACAGCACTTGCATCACTTCCGCCGATTCCGTTTAACCGCCCCTTCAGCCAGGCTTTTTCATCTTCAAAATCATAAATTTTATAAGGTTCCATCTTTTCCTCACGCTTTTCATATGATGATATATGTATGTTCTGTTCCGTCTATATGCTGTTCTGCCACTTCTACCGCTTCCTCGTAATAGCCGAATAATCCGTAGATCCACCCATCAGAGCACCGAATAATCAATGGTTTCTTTCCCATCATTACGCCCCCCTTTAGGTACACATCTTCCTCTAAAGTGGCAGATTTTTCAGAAGCATCATCACTTTACCCATTGCTGCCATCGCTTCCTGTGTGATTTCTTCATCTGTTGCAAAGCCAAGCCTTACCGCCTGTTCAACGAGTTCTTTTGTTTCAGCTTCGCTATAGTCTCTTTTCTCAACCATTGTTGTTCTAATGCTTCGGATAATACATGCCAGATCCGTCATTATATCCGGAACCCCATCCACTGCCTTAATTTCACACATTCCATTTTCAACTTTGATCATATTGACTTTCTCCTCCGACTTTCCTATAATTTAGTTGAGTTTTTTGTTATGTGCGCCACTGGAAGTTGCCGCTTCCGGGCGCATTTTTATTGTCCGGATGTTCTTATCATCCAAACGGTCCGCAAAGTTTTGCAGATAAGCGATTGCCATTCTTTTATGATAGTCCGCTGTCTTATCTGTTCGTTCTAAGCTTTCCAGTGTGGCTATCATCTTATCGATCTCGCCTACTCTGATGCTCTTACGCTGCTTCTCTTCTGGCATGCTCCCTCGCCTCCCTTATCTTTCTTTTCCTGTGCCGATATTCCAACATCCGGAAGTATTCCAGCGCATACGCTCCAACCGCAAACACTGCAAGTCCAAGAGCTTCATACAGGTAAAACAACTCCTGTTGTTCTACCGAGCACCCACCAACCATGCACATAAATCCAAATACAATCGCTGTTTTGCTTAATATCTTTGCAATCTTATAAAACATCTCTCATCCCTCCTTTGCTTGTCCAACTGGTACCGCTTACGCGGTTTTCTCAATGGTATATGTAATTTTCACTTTTTCCTGTTCTTCCAATAAAGAAATCATCACCTGTATGATTTTTTTGATATCGGGTTTCATGCTTATCACCTACTTTCTATTGAAGTTTATGCGGTGCAGGTTGTACTTGTTGATTTGTCCTACTTATTTCCACCTCTTCTTAAGCATCTATCACCGCAAATATGGAAGAAGTCCCTTTGATTTTTATGGTTATCTCTGTATTACCATCACCATAATTTGTAACCTTGTAATCATCAATTTCCGCTTCTTTCCCCGGTACCCCTAAAAAATTACGACCCTCGATTTTACGGACGTATATCTTGTCCATTTCTTCTTTTTCCATCGAGCATACCACCTCCCTTATTGAATCTTTCCTGAATCTCATCTATACTTTTGAATACAGGCACCGCCATGCCAAATATTTATGGAAGGAGATATACACATGAATTCCAACTGGCACGCACAAATGATGGTTGATGAAATCAACAAACAAAGTGAACGTGATGCTCTTTTAAAAGAAACTCATGATACACTTTTAAAGATGCAGGAAGATTCCAAAAAAGAATCCGCTATAGAATCTAAACGTTTTATAATTCAGACCGTTCTTTCTGTAGCCTCTCTAATTGTTGCTGCAATTGCTGCTGTTGCATCCATAATTGCTTTGCTGTAATAATTATGGATATCTGATTGATAGCCGTTAAAAATGCGGCTATCGATACTGCTACGATCGATATTTTTTCAGCCATCTCATCACCTCTTCTCCTTGAAATCTCCGATGGAAACAGCACAATCTTTTATACTAACCGCTTTCATTTGTGATGCGGCACCTATGTATTGAATTGTATATTCTTCGACTTCCCTCATACACTTTCCACATGTCGGACAGTAATTAGCTTCTTCTGGAAGTTCTGTGAAGCATGTTGGGCAAATTCTTTTCATCTCATATCACCTCACTTTCTTCATTCGCTGCTTTCATCTGTTGCAAACAGATAATCTAATTGCAACGGGTACTCAGAATCGTTAAGCTCTTTCACTGTTCGAAATGCATCTTCTGTCATTTCCTCTTGCAAGAGTTTTGTTAATTTCTCGCTTGTTTTGCATGCAGAAACTAAATCAAATATCAGTTCACTGAACTTCTTTTCATCAGTAATTGCTTTGATAACATCGAATTTCCTCATTTTTCTCACCGCTTTCTATATTGCCTTTTTCTTTTATGTTGTTATAATGATTCTGGAGTATGCTAATTCGTATAAGGAAGGATTTTATATTGATATATTTACTAATACTGTTTATTTGCATTTACCTTTACAATATTATTTCTAGTATTCTAAAAATCGGAGATGTATTTTTTCTTCTAAAAGCACTAGAAAAATATTTAAACTCCGCTACACTTGGCTCTTATGGATATTTGATACCACGAAAAAACTACTCCTCATCGCTTAAAGCTCTTTTACTGCGATACCCAAGAATCAATCAGCATTTAGGGGTTAATTGTCCCAATCTCACTTACGGAAAACGTGATGATGTCAATTACTCAAATGCTGCTCAGATTTACACTGATTTACTCATGCAAAGAAATTACTACCTCTCAGATCTGATTCGTTCGCTAAACCCACTGACGGCTTTACAAAAACTACTTCGGATTCCGTCTGCTATAGTAAAAGAATTAGGTTTTTCTCCATCAAACAAAAACTTTAAGTTTATTAATCTTTTCGGTTGGTGCATTGCCTACTTTTTTAATATGTACTCTGATGAAATAAAGGCATTTATAAACTTCATTTTTCAAGTAATACTCGAATACACAAAAAGATAAGCATAAATAGAACTGCAGATTCCCACTTAGTTGTATTCATCAGTGTTTTTGAAATTCCTGTAAGAACTACTGTTATCGCAATTGTGATAACAGTTTTTTCGTCTGAAGGCATCCTTCCTCACCTCACTTTCTGATTTTCCGCACAAAGCGCATATCCTTTTACAATTCCAATGACTTCACCTTGCAATTTCTGCTCCCTGCTTCTCCAGATCTGCTCTGGCTTTCAGGATGTCCATATTACTTTTGGCAATCACAAACCCTTGTGGATCATGCAGCACAAGATATTTCGCTGCTTCTGTCATTTCAGCTATTTCTTTTTTCTCCTGTTCATTCATTCTTTTCATCACCCCACTTTTCTACTCACTGTTTTCATCTGTTGCAAATAATTCGGTTTTCTCCTATACTTTTAAACACAGGCACTGCCATGCCGAGTTTTATGAAAGGAGTTTCTCCATGCCTAAAATCGACTTAACAATTTCAATAAGCGTTATCCTCGCCGTTTGTGCTATTATTTCGCCAATAGCAACCACTCTTATTAACAACCGATATCAATTGAAATTAAAGGATCTTGAATATCAACAAAAAGAAAAGGAGTCATCCTTTTTCTACCGGCGAGGTGTTTATGAAGATTATTTACGTTGCACTGGCAAATGCATAGCTCATCCCACAAGAGAAAACATTCAAGAATATGGAAAAATCTACGCTCTTGCACTAATATATTTTCCTGAAAACCTTATAGCTGATCTCGAATCCCTGCATACAGAAATATATGAAGAGCGCTGGGACTCAGCAAATTCAGGATTGAATAAAATAGCGCCTAAGATACGTACCATACTACAAAGCATGTAAGAATAACACATATTGCTGCAACCCATACAGGATATATCTTGTCTTCTGGTTGCAGCTTTTTCATTATCACAATACCGGCACTCCCTACGAGGTAAACTAATACCAGCAAAGCGCAAATGTTCATTTTCCTCACCTCGCTTCTATTTTGTTGGTATGCCTCAATTATATGTTGGTTAACATTATTTGTCAATATATTTTTTGTTGTTTACCAACATTTTTCTATTGTAAATATATTTTCGTTGTGATATGATGTATCCAAAAGGAAGGGAGGTGCAGCAATGAACGAGCGTATCAAGTCTCTTCGTAAAGCACTCGGACTCACTCAGCAAGAATTTGCTGATAAGTTAGGAATATCAAGGGGTAATATTGGAGCATATGAAGTTGGAAAAAATGCACCAAGTGATGCCGTTATTTCTTTAATAGTTAGGATTTTTAATACAAACGAAAATTGGCTTCGCACTGGTGAAGGTGAAATGTTCACTCCAATTCCGGTCAAAGAAGAAATCGGTTATTTCGTGGAAGATCTTCTCGACTACAATGGAGAAGGGAATCCATTTTACGATATGATCATAGAAATGATGAAAGATTATCATGATCTTGACGAGAAATCAAAGAAAGTAATTCGTGATTATTTCAAAAAGGTTTCTGATGGCATGAAAAAAGAGAAGGACTAAAGCCTTCCCTGTTTTTCCAGATATCTGTATAAGATGGCATAGAGTTGCCGGATGATCTTATAATCAGATTCATTTAATTTTGATAAACTTAAATGAAAAACTAAATTCCAGCTGTGGATTATCTCAGTAACTATGCGGGAT
>ERZ772805.353-NODE-353-length-55298-cov-7.495773_pt1 | contig 55298 bp, 40 predicted proteins | sample MGYA00511344_ERZ772805 | MGnify/ENA primary metagenome ERZ772805 (study PRJEB29015, sample SAMEA2737730) | human gut metagenome | biome: human gut; feature: human-associated habitat; material: faeces | place: China | collected 2012 ...
CAGAGGTGGAAGTGCAGTAATGCATGGAGCTGACTGTTACTAATCGGTCGAGGGCTTATCCAGGAAGGTCAAGTGGAGATTCAAAGGTTGATGAAGTTCAATATGTGGTTTTGAAGGTATGTTACCTATGCACGAGTGGCTCAGTGGTGGAGTATCGCCTTGCCAAGGCGAGGGTCGCGGGTTCGAATCCCGTCTCGTGCTCTCTTTTTGAGGATATCCAGTGTGGGTATCCTCTTTTTTTGTGGAAAAAGAGTTTGCGATGCCTCGTGCTCTTTTTTATAAGGATATCCAGTGTGGATGTCCTTTTTTTGTGAAAAAATCATTTACCAGCGGTGTCTATTATAAAAAGTTGCTTGAAAAAGTTTGCATTTTATCGAAAAAGTCACTTGAAAAAGTTTATATTTTATCAAAAAGTCGTTTAAAAAAGTTTGTTATATCTTATATAACTCCCTTGAAAAAATGAATATTCCGTTGTACTCTATAGAAAAGAGGTGAAATCATTATGCTGAAAAGAAAAATTGAAAAAAAATTAATCGCTTGGAAAAACACAGAAAATCGAAAACCATTGATTATTAAGGGGTGCAGGCAATGTGGCAAAACATTTTCTGTTCTTGATTTCGCAAAGAAAAATTATAAAAATGTTGTGTATTTGAATTTTTTTGAAAATCCAGACTATGTTGCTGTATTCTCAGGCTCTCTGGAAGTAGATACGATTGTTATGATGCTCTCGGCCTTACTTGGTAAGGAAGCAGTCTTTGAAAGTGGCAATACTGTTTTAGTCCTGGATGAAATTCAGGAGTGCCCAGAAGCTCGAACAGCTTTGAAATTTTTTCGCATGGATGGGCGTTACGATGTGATAGGTACGGGATCACTTTTGGGTGTAAAAGGATATGGAAAAGAACCAAAATCGGTCCCAGTTGGGTCGGAAACGGTAATTGATATGTATCCACTGGATTTTGAAGAATTCCTGTGGGCAAATGGAATTGAAACTCCGGTGATTGAACTGTTGAAAACATGTTTGCAGAATGAAAAAACAGTTCCGGAAGCATTGCACAAGCGCATGAAACAGTTGCTCTTGCAGTATACAGTTGTTGGCGGCATGCCGGATGTGGTACAGACATTTGTAAGCACAAAACAGATGGACGAAGTTCTACAGATTCAACGAGATATTGTTCGGTCATATGAAGATGATATGATAAAATACGCAGAAAAAAAAGATAAATCAAGGATCAAAGAATGTTTTCAGTCTATTCCTAAACAACTCAGTAAAGAAAATAAGAAATTTCAGTATTCAATTGTCAAAAAGGGATCTACCGCTTCAAAGTATGCTGGAAGCTTGCAATGGATCGAGGATGCAGGTATTATTGTGCGCTGTTATAATCTTAGTATTACGGAACTGCCTTTAGACGGAAATGCAGAAGAAAATACATTTAAAGTGTATATGCGCGATTGTGGTCTGTTTGTCAGCATGTTGGAGGATGGTACGCAATACGATATTCTTCAAGGAAATCTTCATGCTTATAAAGGAGCAGTTTTCGAAAATCTGATTGCTGATATTTTCAGTAAAATGGGAAGAAAACTTTACTATTTCCATAAAGACAGTGGACTTGAGGTGGATTTTGTGATCCGTTATAAAGGTGAATGCACATTGGTAGAGGTAAAAGCATCTACAGGTAATACAAAAAGCACCAGAACAATCCTGAATCATCCTGAAAAATACCATGTCAGTCATGCAATCAAACTTGGAGACTATAATGTTGGACGTGCGGAACAGATACTTACACTTCCACTCTATATGGCATTTTTGCTAAAAGAAATATAAAAGTGTGCATCTTTTTCAGGGAGCTACGTAGTACTGACTTTATCTAGATATTATACTTCGCAATATATCAAAATAAAGCTGATATATTGCGAAGTGATTGTCTCATCATTCTGCTATTCGATCTGTTTACTTCTCCTTTTATGTCTTTCTGTGTTTGGGAATCTCAAAAATCCAAATTTCGACATCTTGTGCAGGAAGAATTGATTCTGCTGTGAAATCCACTTATAATTTCAGATATAAAAGCTTCAATAAAATATAAAATCTTACGGAGGAACTGTTTCATGCCAGAAGAAAGATACATAACGATCGTTTCGGAGAGGAAAACGATCGCTTTAAGAGTGAGTACGATCTTATATGTTCTGATGAATGGAAAATACGCAAATATCCATGTACTGGGAGATCAGGTGTATCGGACAACGATGACTCTTGGGGAGATCGAGGAGAAGATCGGGGACGGATTTTTGCGGGTGCATCGCGGCTGTCTTGTAGCAGTCATGGCGATCCATAACGTCACGGATACCATCAATCTCAGCAATGGGGAATCCCTGGGGTATACGGCCCGTAAGAAAGGGGAGATCCTGAAAACACTCCGGAATGCCCAGCAGGACGTGATCCGGGGATTTCAGAATCATGGGGTCCCGATGACGGATGATGAATACCATGACTATTACCGCAGTTTCGATCAACTCCCATTCGCATTTACGGATATCGAGATGGTATTTGATGAGGAGAAACGAGCAGTTGACTGGATCTTCCGCTATGGAAATCCGGAACTTGCGAGGCTGGAAAAACTGCCGTTAGACCGTCTGATCGGAAATTCATTCGGAAGTCTTTTCAGCAATATGGATTCCAAATGGCTTCGAAGCTATGAACGGGCCGTCCTTTACGGGGAGAAACTGGAGCTCATCGACTACAGCCCGGAAATCGATACAAATCTGAAGGTCACATGCTTTCCGACTTTTCCGGGGCATTGCGGGTGCATCCTGTTCAATATTTCGGAGATTGAATTCGTGAGCAGCAGATAGCGCTGAGAATAAGCAAGTAACTTATAAAGAGGGCGCACCGGAGTTTACGGCAGTTTATGACGGATTTGTCGGTGAAGAAACGTTAGCAGGTGTTGGCGGAACGATCAGCTTCCTTTGTGAATATAAGAACGGAAGTCCGGTTGGCGATTATGAGATTCAGCCGGAGGTTACCGGTCTTGCAAACTACGAGGTGACTGCAAATAAGGGAACACTCAGCGTTCTGCCGAGAACCCCGGAATTTGTGGATTCCAAAAATCTGTATACAACTCGTGTCTACGACGGAAAAGCTGTGGATCTGACTCCGGCAACGGACGGGGACGGTACGATGAGCCGCGTGATCACGAACAGAGAGACGAATGAGATTTTAACATCTGATCCGGTCGATGTGGGAGAGTACCGTGTGGTTTACAGTGTTTCGGAAGGACAGAATTACACGGAGGGAAGTGTTTCCTACGACTTTGCAATCACACCGGCTCCGCTTGTGATCACTGCAGAGAATAAGGATGTTGTATTCGGAGCAAAAGCACCGGAGTATACAGTTGTTTATGATGGCTTTGTAAACGGTGAGACGGAAGCGGTTCTTACGGGAACGCTGGTTGTAACCTGCGCTTACACAGAGGAAAGCCGTGAGTCTGCTTATGAGATCGTTCCGTCCGGACTTTCTGCAAAGAACTATGCGATTACCTGGAAGAATGGCGTTCTTACAGGACGTTATCCGGAGAGTGACGATGACGACTACGAGGAAACTGGTGGGCATTTGATACAGATGGCTATCTGGTTACCGGATGGATCTTTGATCCGGTTTACAGAAACTGGTTCTACGTGGACGTCAACACCGGAATGAAGACCGGCTGGGTCCAGATCGACGGAAAGTGGTATTACTTTAATCCGGTTTCTGATGGAACAAAGGGAATCATGTTCGCGAACCGCATGACACCGGACGGCTGGTTTGTCCGGGAGGACGGAAGCTGGGATGAGAAGCGGTAAGGATACCGAGATAAAGCTCCCATAAAAACTGAATAAAGACAGGAAAAGGTCGGCACACGGGAATGTGCCGGCCTTTTTTCAGACGCAAATCCCGGGAAAACACTTGCAATCCGGCCATTTTCTGCTATACTAAACTACATTAACGCTTTATTAAACTAATATAGCAGACTAAAATGAGAGGAAGTATGAAAAATGAATGGAGCGATCATCGGTGTTTTTCTTGTGATCATTGCCTATCTGGTGATGATGCTGGCAATTGGTTTCTTTTATTCTAAGGGAAATAATGACTCCAGTGATTTCTATCTTGGCGGCAGAAAATTAGGACCGTTTGTGACAGCAATGAGTGCGGAGGCGTCGGATATGAGCAGCTGGCTACTCATGGGACTGCCGGGTGTCGCGTATTTAAGTGGCACCTGCGACGCAGCATGGACGGCGATCGGACTCGCGATCGGTACCTATTTAAACTGGCTGATCGTCGCAAAGAGACTCAGAAGATACAGTGCGAAGACAAATTCGATCACGATGCCGGATTTCTTTTCGAACCGGTACCGCGATGATTCGAAGCTGCTGCTTGGAATCTCAGCAATCTTTATCATCATTTTCTTTGTCCCGTACACGGCGTCCGGCTTCGCAGCATGCGGAAAGCTGTTCTCCACATTATTCGGAATTCCGTATACGGCAGCGATGCTGATCAGCGCGGTTGTCATCGTCGGCTATACGGCGCTCGGCGGCTTCATGGCAGCGAGCTTTACGGATCTGATCCAGAGTATCGTTATGACGATCGCCCTGGTCCTTGTCGTATGCTTCGGCGTGTCCATGTGCGGCGGTCTTGATGTCGTTCTCGCGAATGCAAAGGAACTTCCGGGATTTTTATCCCTGACAGCGACATATGACAGTGCATCAGGAACTGCATCTAATTATGGAACAATTACAACAATTTCCACACTTGCCTGGGGACTCGGATATTTCGGCGTGCCGCATGTTCTTCTCCGCTTTATGGCGACGGAGCATGAGGACAATATCGCAATGTCCAGACGGATCGCGACGGTATGGGTTGTGATCTCGATGGCAGTGGCGATCTTTATCGGTATTGTCGGACACAGCCTCACAAAGAACGGAGTCATGGTGGAATTAAAGGGTTCTTCCTCCGAGACGATCATCATCCAGGTTGCAACGCTTTTATGCCAGCATGGATTCCTCGCGATCATCGGAGCCGGCATCACACTCGCCGGAATTTTAGCCTGCACGATGTCCACTGCAGATTCCCAGCTTCTTGCGGCTTCCTCCGCAGTTTCTGAGAACCTGTTAAAGGGAATGTTTGGCGTGAGCCTTACGGAGAAGAGAACGATCCATGTTGCGAGAGCGACGGTCCTCTTTATCGCCGTGATCGCCGTGTTCCTGGCAGGAAATCCGGACAGCTCCGTATTTGGAATCGTGTCCTTTGCTTGGGCTGGATTCGGTGCAGTCTTTGGACCGGTTGTCCTTGCGGCACTGTTCTGGAAACGTTCCAACAGGAACGGCGCACTTGCGGGCATGATCGCAGGCGGAGTCATGGTATTTGTATGGAAATACTGCGTTCGTCCGCTCGGCGGGGTATGGAACGTGTATGAGCTGCTTCCGGCGTTTATCGTTGCAATGGTCGTTCTGATCGCGGTCAGCCTTGCGACTGGAGAGCCGTCGAAGGAGATCCAGGATGAATTTGATGAGATAGTTACTTTTCGTGGGTAGGAATTTTCTGAACTGAAAATTCCGTACAGTACAGTAGTGGCTGCGGATTTTGCCGATTCGGAATGCGAAGCATCGGCAAAATCCAGTTACAGTGCACGGGCATGAAGTGCCTGTGTACTGTGACTGGCGGTGAGAGAAGGAAAGTAATCCTGTTCGGCTGATATTGAAAAACTGCAAAAAAAGAACTATAATGCTCATTAATAGACCTGACAAGTAGGTTTTTGTCGGGTCTTTTTCTTAAAGAAAAACGATGTGGTTATTTGTAAACAACTTAGAAGATAAATGAAAAGGAGATTGTGGACAATGGATGAATTACAGAAGAAAATTGTGGATTATGTAGAGGCAAACGGCAAGACATATCAACAGATCGCTTTGGAGATCCATGAGAAGCCGGAGGTCAGCAATTATGAGTTTTTCGCTTCCAAACGGCTTGCAGATCAGATAAAGAGCGTGGGATTTGAGGTAGAGATGCCGGCAGCCGGTCACAGAACGGGATTTGCGGCGAGCTATAAGTCCGGAAAGCCGGGCCCGGTCATGGTGTTCCTCGCAGAGTATGACGCTCTTGTAGGACTTGGACATGGCTGCGGACACAACCTGTTCGGTGCGACGTCCTCTCTTGCGGCGGCTGCGTTAAAAAGCGTGATCGATGAGGTCGGCGGTGAGGTCCGTCTCTACGGAACACCTGGTGAGGAAGGCGGAGAGAACGGAAGCGCGAAGGGAAGCTTCGTCCGTGAGGGATATTTTAAGGACGTTGACGCGGCTCTTTCCGCACATCCGGGCGTCGGTCATCATCTGACAGAGAAGACACTCGGCTGCGTGCCGATCGATATCGAGTTCTGGGGGAAAGCGTCCCACGCGGCAGCAGCACCGGAAAAAGGGATCAATGCCCTGGATGCCCTGATCCAGACATACAACTCCATCAATGCGCTTCGCCAGCACCTGAGTGATGATGTGCGGATCCATGGGATCATCGTAAACGGCGGTCAGGCGCCGAACACAGTTCCGGATTATGCGGCGGCGAAGTTCTACCTGAGAGCGGCAGCAGCAGACACTCTGAAGGACGTCTACGCGAAGGTTGAGCGGATCGTGGAAGCTTCCGCGATGGCAATGGGCGCAAAGGGCAGCATGAAGCCGTACCAGAACTGGGTTGAGAACATGGTTCCGACTCCGTCCTTCGATGCAGTGTATGCGAAGAATTTGAGTCTGTTCGGGGAGACTGCGGAACCGGCAGGGGAGCGCCTCATGGGTTCCACCGACATCGGAAATGTTTCCCAGGTCGTTCCGGCGATCCAGCCGACGATCAACATCAGCGACGAGCCGATCAAGGGCCACAGCAAGGAGATGGTTGCGGCGGCATGCTCCCAGAAGGGACTTGATTCCATCCTGCTCGGAGCGAAGGTGCTCGCATTCACAGCCCTGGATCTGATCCGGGAGCCGGAGACCTTGAAGAAGATCAAGGAAGAGCATAAGTACGAGGTTGAGCATCAGGCAGACTGATATCGGTCAGAGAATGTGAAAAACGGGGGATAAAAAGACAGTCTATTCTTATGTGCTGATTTCCTCCAAAATATGGAAAATTGAGATTTTAGAGTTGTGCGCGCATTTTTGCAGATTCCGCAGATGCGCGCACTTGTTTACATCAATCATGCAGCAGAATTACATGGAATCCGGAGTGAAAAATACTGATAAAATTACAAGAAAAGGAAAGCAGGTATATTGCAGAAACAAAATGCCTGCAGATTGCCTGGCGAAGTAGTCATCTGCACAACGCAAACGAAAAAGAAACAGAAGAGGAGAACATCATCATGAAATACGTCATCATCGGTGCCGGCGGTACCGGAGGAATTCTTGGATTTTATATGACAAAGGCGGGAAAAGACGTGACACTGATCGCAAGAAACGCCCACCTTGCCGCGATGAAGGAGCAAGAACTTACTGTCCGCCATCTCTGGGATGGAACGACGGAGACAGTCCCTGTCAAGGCGGAGAACATGGAGACTTATGAGAGCATGATCGCCTCCGCCGGGGAAGCTGCGAAGCCGGACGTGATCCTCGTGTGCGTGAAGGGATACTCTCTTGACAATACAGTTCCGTTTGTTCAGAAAATTGCAAAAAAGAGCACAATTGTGATCCCGATCCTCAACATCTACGGGACAGGAAGCCGCCTGCAGAAGAAGCTTCCGGAGCTTCTCGTGACGGACGGGTGTATCTATGTCTCCGCGAATATCGAAGGTCCGGGGGCCCTTGTCCAGCATGGAAAGATCCTGCGGGTCGTATTCGGCGTGCGGGAGAAAAGCGAGTTCCGGGAAGAATTAAAGGAGATCGCAAAGGACTTTTCCGACAGCGGGATCTCCGGCGAACTTTCTGAGAACATCCGCCGGGATGCGCTGGAGAAATTCTCCTACGTCTCTCCGATCGGGGCAGCAGGTCTCTATTATCATGCGACGGCGGCCGATTTCCAGAGAGAGGGCGAGGAGCGCGAGACATTCAAGGCGATGATCCGCGAGATCATGGCGCTGGCGGACGCGATGGGCGTCCCGTTTGAGAAAGATTATGTGAAGGTGAACCTGGAGATCCTGTCCCACCTAGCTCCGGAATCCACGACTTCCATGCAGAGGGATGTCATGGACGGAAAACAGTCGGAGATCGACGGACTCGTCTACGAGGTCGTCCGCATGGGAGAGGAGTACCATGTTCCGACACCGGAATATAAAAAGATAGCGGAAAAATTAAAAACTACAATATAAAATCTGGCAGAAATATTTATGGGAAAATACAGACAGAAGGAAACTTATTAGCAGCCATTCTGTGCAAGTTAGAAAAGTGCAGCTGACTTATTTTTGATAGCTCTGATTATAGCTCAGGGTCATCAAAGAGAGTCAGCTGCACTTTTGATTTACGCGAACAACGAGCTAAAGTCCGCTCTTGCGCGAGACCTTGCGACTGTAGTGATATAATCAGGTTTTGTCTGCCTGCAAAGAAGGTTCGGGCGGGGCAGAAACGGTGACATCAAACCAGAACACGGTTTCCGTGTCATCGGACGATACCCCGTACTTCATGCCGTGGGCGTCGAGAATCGTGCTGACGATCGAGAGACCGATGCCGGTTCCCATGCGGCGGCCGCTCTGGTGCTGGCTTCGCTGGTAGCGCTCCCAGATGATCTCCTGGTCCTCTTTGGAGATCGGGGTTCCGGGGTTTTTGACGGAGAGACGGACCGTTTTTCCGGTCTGTTTCAGGGCGACGGTGATGAGTTCGCCCTCCGGGGTGTGGTTGATCGCGTTGTAGAGGAGATTCCGGAGAACCTGACTCAGCTTTAGCGGATCTGCCGTGATGAATACAGACTCAGGATCTGACTCAAAATGGATCCGGATCCCGTAGGTTTCGGCGGCTGCGGCGCAGTGAGAAGTCTCGGATTCCGCGAGTCCCGCAAGGTCAAAGAATTCCGGATGGAGCCGGATATAGCCGGACTGGAGCTGGGAGTAGTCGAGAATGTCGTTGACCATCTCGCTCATCCGGTTCGATTCCTCGATGATGAGGTCGAGATCTTCATTTCTGGCGTCCTCGTCTTTCCAGTGGATGTCGCGGACGAGCTCCGCATATCCGGAGATCACGGAGAGCGGGGAGCGGAGTTCATGGGAGACATTCGCGATGACTTCTTTCCTGAGGACATCGACTCTCGCGAGTGCCTGGCCGAGAAGTCCGACCGATTCCGCGAGTTCGCCGAGCTCATCATGACGTTTTACATCGGCGCGGGCGGAAAAGTCGTTCGCGGCGAGCTGATCGACCGTGTGCTTGATCGCGAAGATCGGCTTTGTGAAATACCGGGAGCAGACGGCCGCGAGGACGGCTGCGGCGATCGTTAAGAGGATGGTCAGGAGAATGAGCTGGTAGCGGTTGTAGTTAAAAACGGTGTCAGTCCGGATCATGTTTTCGATCAGGAGATAGGCGTCCTCCCCTGCGTAGGTAATCGGAACGCCGATGTGGATGGAAATCGTTCCGTGGTCGCCGTTTAAGACTTTCTGGTAGGAAAGACGGTTTCTGACGTTGGCAAATTCGTCCGTATCCCGGATAAACTCCCAGACATGGTACTCCGGCTCCTGTTCCACGTCAAAGAGAAGATGGCCGTAGCTGAAAATTTCATTGAGTTCCCCCGCATCGTCGGCGAGAAAGATCGTTCCGTCGATCAGGCGGCTGAGGAACGGAAGGAGCTTGTCATCCTCCGCGAGATCGCGGTCAGTCAGATCGTTCATGATCGGCTGCATCTGTTTCAGGGAGGTCGAGAGCGCCGCCTCCGCGTAGGTGTGCTCAAACAGGAAGACCTGGACGAGCCACATAAAGACGGCGGTGAGCGCAACGAGCCCCATCATCATGCCCCAGAGCTGGAAGACTAGACCGGGGGCTTTTTTTTTGTGTGCTCTGTGAAATGACGATTTTGTTTGATTATTCTGATTTGATATATTTTTCATGTTTATTAAATAAATTGATAATATAATCCGGCAGCTGCTTTTCTATGCCTCTGATATTGAGTTTCGTGTATTGTGCGGTGCGTGTCATTCCGTCTGCGCATTTTTCCGTTAAAACGGGATCCATAATGCACAGCGGATTCAAAAAATCGTGATCCGCTACAGATTTTCAATCTTCACGTCCGGATCAAACTTATACCCGACTCCCCACACGGTCTGGACCATGGCGCGGTACGGACCAAGGCGGTCGCGGACGGATTTTACATGGGTATCGACGGTGCGGCCGTCCCCGAAGTAGCTGTAGCCCCAGACATCCTGGAGGAGCTTGTCGCGCCGCAGGACGGTACCGGGATTTTTTGCAAGCTCTAAGAGCAGATCAAATTCCTTTGGAGCCAGGACGAGCTCTTTCCCGGCGACGGAGGCGATGCGGGAATCCGGCCGGATCTCGAGTTCTCCGTATGTAAAGGAATTGCGGACGGGAGTCTTCCGGTTGCGTTTTAAGACGGCGCCGACCCGCGCCATCAGTTCCTTCGGGCTGAACGGTTTTGAGACGTAGTCGTCCACGCCGAGGCCGAAGCCGGTCAGCTTGTCATATTCCTCGCTCCGGGCGGTCAGCATGATGACCGGGATCTCGCTTGTTTTCCGGATCCGCTCTAACGTCTCAAAGCCGTCGAGTCCCGGCATCATGACATCAAGGATGACGAGGTCAAAATCCGCATCCTGTAATTTCTCGAGTGCGGAAAGTCCGTCCGCGGCTTCCTCACACTCATAATGTTCCACTTCTCCGTAGGTTCTTACGAGTTTTCTCAGACGGATATCATCGTCCACAATTAAAAGTTTTGCCATGCCGGTAAACCTTCTTTCTTAATATTAAAAATCTGAAAATGCTCTTAAATAAGATATATCATAAAATTCCGATCCGGAAAAGCTTCCTCACAAAGTCCTCACAAATTCCTGAAATTTTTCTCACAAAGTGTTCACAATTGACTTTTATAGTAAAACGCGATAATGAAACAAATTCCTGCTTATGGAATGGAACGTTAAGGAAAATTCTGTGGTGCAGGAGTTGACAGGAATGTTATAGGAACTGCAGGAAAGTGAGAGATAGAAGGGAGTATCAGATCATCATGAAGAAAAAGAACATCATCCTGTGCGCGGCGGCTGGTGTCGTTGTCGTTGCGGCAGCGGCCGGCGTGACGGCCATGAAAGGTTCATCCGGCGGTGATAAACAGGGAATGGGCGGCGGTCCGGGAGGCGGACCGGGCGGAATGGGCGAGATGGAACAGCAGACCCAGACGACCGTGGTCCGCGCTGAGGAGCCGGAGACGGGAAACATCTACCTGACAACGGAGCTCACCGGAACTGAGGAGCCGGATGATGTGGTCCATGTCTACGCGAAGGCATCCGGGGACATCACGGCGGTCAATGTCAAGGCGGGCGATACCGTGACGAAAGGTCAGGTGCTCTTTACGATCGACACGGAGCAGGTCGATACGGCGAAGAACTCCGTGGATTCCGCGGCGGTCAATCTCCAGAAAGCGCAGAGCGACCTCGCGAGAATGCAGATCCTTTATGATGGCGGCGACCTCTCGGATCAGGAATATGAGCAGTATACAAATTCCGTAAAGACCGCGCAGCTCCAGTATAATTCGGCAAAGACCGCCTACGACCAGCAGGTCGGTTACAGCAGTGTGACGGCTCCGATCTCCGGAAAGGTGGAGAGCTGCAGCGCGGAGGTCTATGACCGGGCGAACATGAACGGGGAACTCTGTGTGATCTCCGGGGAAGGAGAGAAGAAGGTGACATTTTATGTCACCCAGAGAATGCTGGAAAACCTCGCAGTCGGCGATACGCTGACGGTCGAGAAGAGCGGAAAGACCTACGATGCCGTGATCAACGAGATCAACACGATGGTCGATGATGCGACGGGACTTTTTAAGATCGAGGCGCAGCTCGCTGATGCAGATGATGCGGCGACTGGAAGTACCGTAAAGCTCACGGTCACGACCGGAAAAGCCGAGAATGTCATGACGATCCCGGTGGATGCGGTGTATTACAGCGGCGGAAAGGCGTATGTATACCTCTATGAGGACGGAAAGGCGAAGAAAGCTTCGATTGAGGTCGGGATCAACGATGACGATTATGTGGAAGTCACAGACGGACTTTCCGCAGACGATCTCGTCGTGAGCACCTGGAGCAACAACCTGTATGAAGGAGCGGATATCCAGCTTGCGGGAAGCAGCGAGAGCGCGGGCGGCCAGAATGCCCCGACCGGAAATGATAACAGCGCAGCCGGCAGCAGTGCCGCGCAGGAGGGCTGATCATGGGACTTACGAGATATGTATTAAAACGTCCGGTCACGACGATCCTGGCACTCCTCTGTATCCTGGTTTTCGGTATCTCCTCGGTGTTCAGCGCGACGCTGGAGCAGATACCAGACACGGATCAGCCGATGCTCATCGTCCGTGCTTCCTACCAGGGCGCGACGCCGGAGGACATGGATGAGCTTGTGACAAAGCCCATCGAGGACCAGGTCAGCCGTCTGGAGGGCGTAAAGAGCATGTCCTCGACCTCGAACGAGGGAAATGCGATGATCATGCTGGAGTATGATTACGACGCGGACATGGATGACGCCTACAACGAACTGACAAGATCCTTAAACAGCATGCGGGGACTCCCGGATGACTGCACGACGAGCGTCATGGAGATGAACATGAACGGCGGAAACGACATCATGCTCTCCATCTCCCACGACACGCAGGAAGATCTCTACGATTACGTCGACCAGAACATCACGCCGGTGTTCGAGCAGCTCTCCACGGTGGCTCAGGTGGAATCCATGGGCGGTTCCTCCGAGTACGTGAAGGTGGAGCTCGATCCGGTAAAGATGAAGCAGTACAAGGTGACGGTGAACCAGATCACGAGTGCCATGGCGGCAGCGGACCTCTCTTACCCGTCCGGTGACGCGCAGTACGGTGATCTTTCCCTCTCCGTAACGACCTCCGCAAAGGCAGACACGCTCGATGACCTGAAGAAGGTGCCGATCACGACCCAGAGCGGAAAGATCGTCTATCTGGAAGATATCGCGGATGTGTACACGACGGAAGAACAGATGGGCGGCGTGTCCCGCTACAACGGACAGGAGACGATCTCCCTCTCCGTATCCAAGAAGCAGGACAGCTCCGCAATGAAACTTTCTTCCGATGTAAAATCGGCGGTTGAATCCCTGGAAGCGGCAGATTCCGGGCTTCACATCGAGATCGCCCGCGACAGCGCCGACAGCATCAAGTCATCCCTCATGGACGTTGCGCAGACGATGGTCCTTGCGGTCGTGATCTCGATGGTCATCATCTGGCTGTTCTTCGGTGATATCAAGGCATCCCTGATCGTCGGAAGCTCGATCCCGACCTCCATCCTGGTGTCCCTGATCCTGATGACGCGAGTGGGATTCTCCTTAAACGTCATCACGATGAGCGCCCTGGTCCTCGGCGTCGGCATGATGGTCGATAACTCGATCGTTGTCCTCGAGAGCTGTTTCCGTGCGATGGACAAAATGGACGAAAAAGGCTTTGTGGAGTACGCGAAGGCGGCTCTGGAAGGTTCCGGACTCGTTGCCATGTCCGTCCTCGGATCGACTCTCACGACCTGCGTCGTATTTATCCCGCTGACGACTTTAAACGGCATGAGTGGACAGATGTTTACCCCGCTCGGCTTGACGATCGTATTCTGTATGAGTGCATCCCTGCTCTCCGCGGTCACGGTCGTTCCGCTGACGTACATGTTATATAAGCCGAAGGAGCGGGAAAAAGCGCCGCTTTCCGGTCTGATGAAACTGTTGCAGGCACTTTACAGACATGTGCTTCCGACAGTATTAAAGCACAAGGTGATCGTCATGTTAGGCTCTGTCGGACTTGTCGTCCTGACCTTGTTCCTCGCGAGCGGAATGCAGAGCGAGCTCATGACGGCGGATGACAACGGAACGATCTCCGTGACGATCACGACGAGACCGGGACTTCTCGATGAGAAGGCGGATGATATTTTAAATCAGGTGGAATCGATCGTGAGCAGCCATGAGGACGTGGATTCCTACATGCTCCGCTATAACGGCAGCAGCGGTACGGTCAGCGCCTACTTAAAAGACGACCGGAAGATGAGCACGGATGAGATCGTTTCCCAGTGGGAGGACGAAATGTCCGGTCTTGAAAACTGTACGATCGAAGTCGAGGCGTCCTCGTCCATGAGTTTCATGGGACGGAGCCGCGGATATGAGGTCATTTTAAACGGTTCCGATTACGATACGGTAAAAGATACCGCCGACAAGATCGTAAATGAGATGGTTGCCCGCGATGATGTGAAGAATGTCCACTCCGACGTGGAGAACACGGCCCCGGTCGTATCGATCAATGTCGATCAGGTTGCAGCGTCCGCGGAGGGACTGACGGCGGCATCCATCGGACAGCAGGTAAAGACGATGCTCGATGGCACCGAGATCGCGACCCTGACGATCGACGGAAATGAGGTCAGCGTTAAGGCTGAGTATCCGGACGGCATGTACCGGACGGTCGAGCAGGTGAAGAACATGCTGATCACGACGGGAAGCGGCGGAAGTGTCGCACTCTCCGACGTGGCGGATGTCGTGTTCAAGGATAACCCGTCCTCGATCTCCAAGACGGATAAGTCTTACGAGGTTACGATCACGGCCGATTATACCGGTCAGAATGTCAAGAATCTGATCGACAGCGAGGTCGTACAGCCGAATCTTCCGAACGGCGTGACGATCGGAACAAACTCCATGAACCGGATGATGGCGGAAGAGTTCTCCGCCCTGTATCAGGCGATCGCAGTCGCAGTATTCCTGGTATTCGTGGTCATGGCGGCGCAGTTTGAGTCACCGAAGTTCTCCTTCATGGTCATGACGACGATCCCGTTCAGCCTTGTCGGTTCCTTCGGACTCTTAAAACTTACCGGAACGACGATCAGTATGACTTCCATCCTGGGATTCCTGATCCTCATCGGTACCGTCGTAAACAACGGTATCCTCTATGTGGATACCGTCAACCAGTACAGATTGACGATGGATCTTAAGACAGCGCTTGTCGAAGCGGGTGCGACGCGTCTCCGCCCGATCTTAATGACGAGCTCGACGACGATCCTCTCCATGATCCCGATGGTGCTCTCCACAGGAAGCAGCGCATCGACGACGAAAGGTCTCGCGATCGTAAACATCGGCGGTCTGACGGCTGGTATTCTTGTCGCGCTGTTCATTCTTCCTGTTTACTATGCGATCATGAATGGCAAGAAGGAGAGGAAGGTGCTGGATATCTAAAAGTTCAGATGGGTTCTGCTCAGGGGAAATTTGTTGACAGAGTCTTTTGAAATTGGGAAAAAGGATTGATCAAGGTTAAGGATTTCAATAAAATAGGATAATTTTAAAGGGATAATTTTAAAAGAGTAATTTTCAAAAAAGGATTATAAAAAGGATTATAGGATAACAAGGTTTCAGGAACACCCTGGGGGAATATTCCCCGGGGCGGACCTGTATCTGGCGGAGAAAGGAGCTAACATGAAACGATGGAAGATCGCAGGACTGTTTGCCATGGCGCTCATGGTGAGCGCGGCGCCTTTTCAGGCGTTTGCGACGAGTCCGGAATTTGCGTATACAGCGGAGAAATGGGAGTCTCTTCGTGACAACAAACTCGAATATGGGGAGATCGCCGATCTGATCCATGAATATAATACGACGGTGCGTCAGAATGAGCTGGACTATCAGGAATACAAGGGAAAGGCGAGCACGGATATCGCAGAGGAATACTATGATTCCGCAAATGAGGTGTCTGAGCGGATCAGCTATCCGGACGATGACAGCGCCAACTATGCGAACCAGATCGCATCGGCGTTAAACAGCGAGATCTCCGTGACGAACCTGACGGAACAGGGCGACAGCAATGTGGATGACGGCGAGATCAAGCGCCTCGGATATGAGCAGCAGGAGAAGAATCTCGTGCAGCAGGCACAGAAACTCATGATCTCCTATTACAGCGGAAAAGCGTCCCTGGCCACTCTCGAGGACGCGGTGACACAGGCGGAGACCGCCTACACACAGGCGCAGACGAGAAAAGCCGCCGGGATGGCACTCCAGTCAGATCTAGACACGGCGGCGGAGGCGGTCACAAACGCGAAAGCATCCCTGCAGTCGGCAAAGAGCAGTCTCGAGCAGACAAAACAGCAGCTCATCATCATGATGGGCTGGAATTACAATGACTCTGTCGAGATCGGTAGTCTGCCGGATGTGGACACATCGGTCGTCTCAAAGATCAACGTGACGTCGGATATCCAGACGGCGATCGCGAACAACTACAGTGTGAAGATCACGGAGCGCCGTCTCGCAAACTCCCAGTCGGAGAACAACCGCGCGACCTACACGAACACGCTGGCAAACCAGAAGGACACGGTCTCCACAAATGTGAAGAATACCTACAACAGCCTGGTTCTCGCGAAGGACAGCTATGACCAGGCGAAAACGAGCTATGATCTTGCTGAGAAGGAGCGCGCGGCGGCAGAATTAAGACTCTCCGCCGGGACGATCACGAAGAAAACGTATGAAAAGCAGAAATTTGCCTGCCTGTCGGCAAAAACTTCCCTGGAGACGGCAAAACTGAGTTTTCTCACTGCGAAGGTCACATATGACTGGGCGGTGGCGGGACTGGCATCGGCGTCATAAATCCCCGGCAGCGGGTTCCCGCAGCTGCCGCCTGTCGTTTTGCTGGATCAAGGAGACGGAAAATACGATGGCAGCAGGAAAGAAGAGCGGGGATCGAGCGCGGAAATTCGGAGATCAGTGGATGTGAGGAGATAAAAAAATGAAAGTTGATAAGAAATGGCTGGGTGGTCTGATGTTCGGAGCCGTGCTTTTCGCGGCGGCGGGAAACAGCAGCTATGCGGGATATGAGTCTGGAAATATGTGGGAGAGTCTTTCGGATGTGTTCTCACAATACGGGATCGTGTCCTACGCGGCAGAAATATCTTCCGTGGATCTTAGTCAGGTAAAAAAAGTCGAGTACGGAAACCTTCGGGAACTCATCAAGGCAGGAAACTTTTCCTACCTGCAGAGTGAGGACAGCCAGAACCGCCGGAGCGAGCCGTATGAGAAGATGCATGAGACCTTGAAGGAAGAGTATGATTACCTGAAAAAGATGGCAGATTCCTACAAGGATGACGGCGACACCGAGATGCAGGCGCTCTATGAGAACAACGCGAAGAATATCAGGATTTCTATGGCACAGGTGCAGTCCACGATCAACCGGATGAACTCGGCGAGCCAGGAAAAGACCATGGAGGACATGGCGGACACGCTGACGGCGTCGGCGCAGAACCTGATGAACTCGTATAACCAGATGGCGGCGAATGTCGCGGCCATGGAGAAGAGCGTGGAAACGGCGCAGAGCTCCTACGACGCGGCGGTAAAAAAACGTTCGGCGGGACTCATCAAGGATACGGAGCTGGAGTCGGAAAAGAGCAGCCTGACGAGGCAGCAGAACTCCCTCGCGTCCCTGAAGGAGCAGCAGAGTGAGTTGAAGGAAAGTCTTCTGACGATGCTGGGACTTTCCGGGCGCATCGATGTGGAGATCGGCACAGTTCCGGATCCGGATATGGCGGCGATCCGTGCAGTTTCTGTGGAGAATGATCTTCAGACAGCCATCAGCAACGATTCCACCTGGGGCAGCGAGATGAAATCCAAGGTGACGGGAACGGATAACCGGGAGCTAAGAAAGCAGCGGATCAGCGAGGCGGCCCAGAATGCGGAGATCAGCCTGAGATCCACATACGAGAATCTTCAGAATGCCGTATCCCAGTATGAGGCGGCGGAGAGCGCCTACTCTGCGGCAAAACAGGCGTGGGATACGGTGCAGAAGAAGCAGGCAGCAGGCATGCTCTCAAAGAACACCTACCTTTCCGGTGAGGCATCCTGGCTTTCCGGCGAGGCGGCGATGAATACGGCAAAACTGAATCTCGTCTCCGCCTACGAGTCCTATATATGGCAGGTAGCCGGTGTTGAGACCGGCGCGTCCGCCGGTGGCGGGGCACCGGCTGGAAGATAGAAAAACGTAGCAAAAAGAGTACATGTAAAAGTGTGCTCTTTTTGCGCTTTTCAGAAAAAATACCGGGGCCGATTTTGGATGTAATAAAGGTGGTATATTTAGTTTATAAAATTTAGAAAATATTCAAATAACTTGTTTTGGTAAAAATTAGTGCTATAATATACCCCGTATGTAAATTGTAAAAATTCTTAAATCAAGCGGAAGTTATAAGGACTTACTTTGGCATGACCACACAAGATAAGAGAATATAATACAGATTTGCAAATAAAAAGAAGGAGAGACTGCACATGAAACAACGATGCTTATCGTTGGTATTGGCAATTAGTATGATCATGGTCTCGGCAAGTCCATTTTCATACGCAAAAGATACCATGGGGGGGTATCACAAAATACCAGAACGACTACTATAGATGAAACAGAAGAGATACTGCCGATAAAGGCAACAGATTCAGAGGCATCTGATATACAGAAATACCCGTTGGATGACAAAGAACACATAGCAAGCGCTTCTAACCCAGCTCTTTTTGCCACAAAAAAGACCAAACAGAAGGCTGATTTGCCCGATGGTATTTATTTATCCCAGTCAGATGGCAATGATGGAAACACGGGACTAGACAGGGAAAACGCAGTCAAAACGTTTGAGCAGGCTAAGAGCTTGATGGAAGAAAACTCATTTGAACATGTATATCTCTGTGGAAATTATGTGATAGACGGAACAGAAGAATGGGATCTGGACGGAAAAACATTGAACCGTTACGGATTTATAAGCTATATGATCGACCTGAAGGGTGAGAACTCAAATCTTACGCTCAGCAATATCGTGATCGATGCGGAGAACACCATTAAGAATCCGGACGAGAGCGAAACAGGAGATTCGATCATTCAGGCATTTCATGGAGGAAGCCTGACACTGAATGATGGCGCGATCCTGGAAAACAATAATGCCCAGATGATGGGAACAGCTGTATTCGGAATCAATGGATTCAATATGACGATGAATGATGGTGCGGTTATTCAAAACAATACCAACCATAACGCGCATTATGGTGGAGCAGTGACAATCGCAAATAATAGTACATTCACGATGAACGGTGGTCTGATCACCGGAAACACGGCGAACCGCGGTGGTGGTGTAGCGGTTATTGGATCCTCAATGGTCATGAATGGGGGTTCCATTGAGAAAAACAAAACCTACACGATAGGCAGCCAGTTCGGCTATGGCGGAGGAATTTATCTTGCGGACTGGCAGGATATGTCAGGAGTAGGTGAAAATCACAATCAGCTGCTTACTTCATTACCGGCTTCGTTTGTTATGAATGGTGGCGAGATTTCAGAAAATGTGGCTCAAACCTATGGCGGCGGTCTTGTAACGTTCCCCCAGTCAGGAAACAATAGTCCGGAGGTTTCGGTTGAAATCAATAACGGCATAATTGCGGATAATGAGGTGACAGACGGAAGCGGTGGAGCGCTTGCGATGTTTTTCAATAGTACAAAATTCCGTATGAATGGTGGAAAGCTGATAGGAAATAAAGTATCAGACTTTGGCGGTGGGATTTTTATGTACAGTATGAAGGGAACCGGCGAGATCTCAGATGGTCTGCTTTCGGAAAATGAGGCAGCCTTTGGTGGTGGAATCATGGTACAAGATAATACCGAACTTTTCATAAAAGGCGGTACAATTTCCCAAAACCAGGCGAGCGGTACAGGTGGAGGCTATTATATCTGGCGTGGGTCACAGCTACGTCAGACAGGCGGTTCCTGTCAGAAAAATAAAGCAGAAAATGCCGGGGGCGTATATATCTCCCCAAATTGTACATTTACCATGACAGGCGGCGATGTATCTGGCAATAATCCGGGCGATCAGAAAAATACTACGGGTGATGGAATATATGTAAACGGCTTTTTTGAAATGGGAGATTCCGCACAGGTCACTTCCGACAATGATGTGTATCTTCCGAAGGATCATTATATAAAGATGATATCGGAATATACAGGAACAACCAGTGAAGCACCAATCATGATTACGAGTGAGGAAGATCATGTCGAGAACCTCAGCGCAATTGGTACAAAATTAGTATTATATACAAATGAAGCCGGTGGAGCGGAGGCAGCGAAAACGGCTGATCTCGACAGAATCTTTGTTCCGAGTAAAAAAATGCGTTCAGGGCTGGCGATAGGAGAAAGCCAGCATGAAACGGATTGGATGACATATATTTCGGGGATAAGAATCCATTATGAGTGGGTAGGAACATGCACGCCGTCTGACGCAAAGCCTCCAGTGGATGATGCGGTTCGCGTTAACAGCGCATATACAGCAAAATCGCAGGAGGAATCAGAAGAGGGATATAAATTTGATGGCTGGTATCTGGATCAGGAACTCACTCAGAAATATGTGGATGGAACGACATTGAGCACAGATACGGTTCTTTATGGAGAGTGGAAAGAAGATCCGGATTCCGCATACGCGATCATGATCACACCGATGGATATTACGGTCTATGTTGGCGGCAATGGATACAAAGGCGTAATCGGATCGGATAACCAATTTGCTTCCAATGATCTGCCTGAGATGGGATATTACCTGACTCTTCCGGCAAACATCAGTCAGGCTCTTCAAGATGAGGGAGCGGGCAGTGATGTGAGCGATCATATCGAACTGACCTACGATGATGGAAATGGAACGACAATAGTATGGAATCTGAAGCTTTATGGAGATGAGGAACACAGCTCCTCGACACTGAATGGAACAGAGCACCGGATTTATCGGATCCTTCCAGGTAAGGTAAACGGCACGGATGAGACCATTCCGGTCGGCCTGAAATTTATGGCATCGGATGGATCTGTCATTGTCAGCTCTGATTTCCCGGTCAAGGAAAATGATACATTCCGCGACTACAAGGTAGATATTTATTCCGTTAACCTGAATGCGTCTCTTATCCGCGCAAAGATCAAAGTGGGAAATAAGACACTCACTCGGACGGTACGTGCGGGAACTGGAAATTTAAAAGTTCGAGGGAATGTGGAGGAAAAGTTTTCTGACGTGACATATGGAGGACCGAAGCTCGAGCGCGATGCTTCTGAGCGGATTCTCGCAAGTGCCGCACAGCCAGATACGATGTACTTTATTAATAAGGGAAATGTCAAAGTGACAGATCCGTCCGGCGTTCGCCTACTGGTGGATCAGAGTCTGGGCGATGGTTCCCTGGCAGAGTATCTTGATAAGAACGTCAATACAGATGGAAGATTTTCGTATATTTTCAAATACCTTGATCTTGTGGACACCCATAATGGAGACGCGTATGTGACAATGGCAGAGGAACAGAAAATGAATGTCTACTGGCCAGTACCGAAAGACGCGTCCAGAGATTCGGAATTTCGGATCATCCATTTTGAGACGCTTCATCGTGAAAGCAACGTGGATACAGGTGAGCAGTTGAGACAGAATCCACCAACCGAGATTTCATGTGAAAAAATTGTGATTGATGGAAAGGAGTTTATCACTTTTACGACACATTCATTTTCGCCGTTCGCGCTGCTGTATGAAAAAGGCGGCTCTGGATCCACAGATCAGCCGGTTGATCCGAAACCGGATCCATCGAATCCGGGAACTCCGGTTAAATCACCGAGCAACGCGAACCGATCGGATTCCTCCGATGATTCTGATGACTCTGGTTCTTCAACAACAACGAGAAAGAATCAGACGGTAACTACAAATACCACTACATCGACGAATACAACGGAGACAGATCAGACAGCAGGAGGCACGGATGAGACCAATCTTCCGGGTACTACGGGGGAAAATAACGAGTCTACCTCTGAGACGGTAGAAACAGATGAAACAAAGCTTCCGCAGACAGGACAGACCTGGTGGCCGGTATGGTTGTTGATGATGGCTGGCGGCGCGCTGATTTTTGTGGGTTGGCTGATAAAAAAACGGGAAAAGTAAGGGAAAGAAAAGAGGCGATACCATTAAACACAGTTTAACAGAGAACGGAAACGCGAAAGAAGGAAAAAGAGCCAGAAGACGTTAAAAATAAGTAGCATGGAGAAAAGTAAGGATACAGGTCTGCATCCTTACACAGACAGAAGAAAGAAGGGCGTGAACCATGAGAAAGAGATTGTTGGCATGTTTGATGTCTGTCAGCATGGTATTAACTTTAATGTATGGGAACGCAGCTGCCGCGGAGAGTGGTGGACAGCAGAAAAACAAGGAAAGTCAGGAAATCCAGGAAACCCAGGAAATATCAACTCCGAGCAACGCTGACCAGATTGTGGATACCGGCAGTAATGTAAAACCGACCGAAACCCAGACGGTAAAAACACAACGGGCAGTGTATAATGCAGAGAGCAGTGAAAATGTTTATCAGGTTGCTACAACGGAGGAACTAACGCAGGCATTACTTAAAATTGCCAGTAACAGTGATGCAGAAGCGACAATTGAGCTGACAAAGAATGTCACAGTGCCTCACACGGAAGAAAGTTCAAACGTTACAGAGTTCGGCGTGGATGGAAAGCAAGTCACAGTGTGCAGTGAAGGAGAGACGAAATATAAGCTCAATTTTTTGAGCAGAGGTATCCTGAAGGGAGATTGTACATTTGATAATGTAGACGTAACAGGGTATAAATTGTACTGTAACGGTTACAATACAATTTTCACTGAAGATGGTGAGGTCCATTTATCAGAAACACTGTATGGCGGCGGTTATATGGCCACGGTATCCAGCACCCATGTTGTTGTTGCAGCAAGCGGATATATCAATCCAAGTACATCGAGTGGACTTCATAATGCCATTGGTGGTTCTTATAAGGGGTCCGTTGAAGGCGATACATATCTGGAGATTACTGGTAATATCCAAATGCATAGTGGCAATCATCTTAATCCAGGTTGTGTAACAGGCGATGGCACCAGCGGTGATGGTCAAGATAGTCCGGATGTGTACGTAGGAGGAAACGCCACCTTAATTTATGACAATCCGAATGGAAGAACATCTCCAACAATCGAAGGTACTTATGGGTGCGAGATGAAAGGCGATGTTTTTCTGAATATTCGTTCTGGCAGAGCGAGCGAAATCTGTGGTACACAGGAATATGTTGATAAGTCCATCATCCGTGGCAATCTGCACATTATTGCTGGCGCAGAGGAATATGAAAATACGGACCACACTCTGAGGCTGAATTATAACTGGCCAATCGTGGGAGCTGGAAACCGATTTGCGACTGAGCCGGGAGCGGTCGGTAATTATGAGGTTGACGGAAATATCACGATTGATACTTACGAGAATGTATGGGGATGGGATAGAGGTACTGATCCAACATCGTATGATGTCCCTGAAATCTATGGAGCGATTCGCGGAAACGTCGGTGGAAGTATTACTATTAATGCTCATGGTTCTCATGTGCAAAATATTTTCGGTGCGAGTGATTCAGCAATCCAAGGTTCTGTTGTGATCAACGCAAATAATGTCGAACTAAAAAACAGCTATTATGGTACAGAATATGACGAGGGCTATATTATCGGCTTATGGGAAACTGGAACCGCAAGTACTGCGCAAGGTCCTGTAATTATTAATATAGACGGTGGTGATGTTGGTCTTGTCATGAATACAGATCAGGATCAGGCACCGACTGGATCGTCAATCAATGTTACAGGCAATCCCAAAATCCGAACTGGTCTGCGCGGAACGCAAGGTTCTTCTTATTCAAAAGAATTTCCTGTTGCGAATGTGTACGCCTGCGAGGCAACAATCCCATTTATCAAGAAAATGTCAGAGGTCAATTTGACGGAGAGAACCAACGTGACTGTCCACAATTTCTCTTATAACGCTGGTCTGAAAGTGGAAGATGGCAGTTCTTTGACCACGGATGAGAATCAGGTTTGGGTCTGGGGCGATACCATTATCGATGGTACCTGGGAACAGAAATACGATAAGGCCAGTAATTATAATGATATTTTTGTCCAAGGAACGACTTGTGTTGGTGAAAAAGGATGTCTGATCGATCACGGCACCAGCAACTTGAAAGGTGATGTTACTAACAATGGTATGATAGCGTTGATGGCTCCTGCCTATTTTCAGAGTGACTATACCGCGAATAACGCAGAAATCCGCTGCCCTGCTGTTATCACTAATTATGATGGTACGGAAAACGGAGGAACTATCCCGCTGCAAATTGTTGGAAATTCCTCTGGAGTTACCACTGTTTATACCGTAAAATCAGATGACTGGCAGACACTGTATGCACCAACATTAGGTGATAATTATATTCTTTCCAAGAAAAATGGTGATGCACCGACGCAGGGAACATTTCTGCTCGGAAACGAAGATGCGCTGCAAAAAAACTTGTTCTTAAAACGTGTAGCTGACGCTGATGGAACCGATGATTATTATATGTGGCAGGTAGCAACAGGCATCTCCGTGGTCTTTGATAAGAATGGTGGTGACACTGACGCTAATCCGCGCATTGCAGCGCAGGAAAAGCAGGCTGGAATTGTCAATCACTTCGATCTGCCAACAACTGAGCCGACTCGTGAGGGCTATACATTTGAGGGATGGAACACGAAAGCCGATGGCACAGGCGATCCATTTACAGCAGCAACGGATGTCACAAAGAGCATGACCGTATATGCTCAGTGGAAATCGGATGGAGTATATTCAGTCACAATCTCTCCGATGGATATCACGAGCTATGTTGGCGGTAATGGCTATTATGGAGTAATCGGTGAGGATGGCAAATTTGCTGAAAATGATCTGCCGGAGATTGGATTTTATCTGACTCTGCCGGATGATGTAAACGCGATGCTAGGAGGCACCGTTGATAATCCAGTAGATTTGAGCAGTAAGTTAAGTCTGACATACGATGATAAAAAAGGAACTACCAGGAGCTGGGAACTTAAACTGTATGGAGATGAAACGATGAGCCATGTTATGGAGAATGGCCGTAGAGTTTATATCTACAAACTACTTCCCAGTAAAATTAACGGTACAGATGAGATAGTGCCTGCCCGTGTACAGTTTACAGGCGCGGATGGTTCCGTCATGGTGGATTCAAAATTTAAAGCACTGTTAAAAGATCAGTTTCGGAACTATAAGATCAGCTTTTACCCAGGTCAGCTTGATGAACAGATATACCAGGTGACAATTACAACTACAGATGGAAGAACACTGACACGTCCGCTTAAGCTCGGAACAGGAACCTTGAAAGTACGCGGAAATACCGATGAAACTTATCGCGAAATTTCAAATACGGAGCCTTCCGTCGATCAGCAGAACAAAGGTTATCTTCTTGCTGGTACAGCTCAGGATGACACGCAGTATTTCATCAACGATTCTGGCGTCAGCGCGGATTCAACGGGTGTATGTTTGCTGGTAGATCATACTCTGGATGATTCCCTGCTGGCAGCTTATATCAATCAGAATGAAAAAGCGAACGGTAAGTATACGTATCAGTTCCGGTATCTGGATCTGGTGGATACACATAATGGGAATGCCTATGTCACGATGGAAAGTGGTCAGAAAATGAATCTGTACTGGCCGGTTCCGAGTGACGCAAAAGCAGACTCAGAGTTCCATATCATTCATTTTAAAGGACTTGAACGTGAGAGCAATGAGGATATCAACGATTTGTTGACAAGCGATATCCCGGAAGAACTGGACTGTGAAAAGGTCACGATTGATGGAGTGGATTTCGTGAAATTCTCCACGGAATCATTTTCGCCGTTCGCTCTGCTGTATGAAAAAGGCGGCTCTGGATCTACAGATCAGCCGGTTGATCCGAAACCGGACCCATCGAATCCGGGAACTCCGGTTAAATCACCGAGCAACGCGGACAAACAGTCACCGAGCAACGCGAACCGATCGGATTCCTCCGATGATTCTGATGACTCTGGTTCTTCAACAACAACGAGAAAGAATCAGACGGTAACTACAAATACCACTACATCGACGAATACAACGGAGACAGATCAGACAGCAGGAGGCACGGATGAGACCAATCTTCCGGGTACTACGGGGGAAAATAACGAGTCTACCTCTGAGACGGTAGAAACAGATGAAACAAAGCTTCCGCAGACAGGACAGACCTGGTGGCCGGTATGGTTGTTGATGATGGCTGGCGGCGCGCTGATTTTTGCGGGTCGGTCATTGAAGAAACGCGAGAAATAAATAAAATGCAGAGAGGGAGATCGCATATTTGAGATACTATGCGATCTCCCTTTTTACAGAAAAGAAAACATAAAAAAGGCTATCATGAAAAGCAAATTTTTGGTAGGAACCGGCCTTATCATGATTGCGGCGGCCTTATGCCACAGGCTAAGTGAGTCAAAGAAATTTCTTCATATGATCTCTGAGATTTTCTTCCATCCCGGTGAGCTCGTCCGCGAGTTCCATGGCGGCCTTTGAGGCGCCGGAATACTGATTTTTATAACCACAGATCGTTTTGATCCCCATATTACAGCCGTCAGTGACAATACTGGCGGCTTCTTTGTCTCCGCCTTTTGCCATCATCCTCATTTCTGTGGACATCCAGGACCAGGCGGATGCCATCTTGCCCGGTTCTTTTCCCTGTTCTTCCATGGCACTTAATGTCTTTTTGATCCTCAGATCAAGATCCTGATGCTTTTCATAGCTCGCAGTGATCTCATTCCATAATCCCTGATCGGAAACAAAATCCCGGATCTGTTCCAGACTCTCCGCCGCCATCGCGCATCCGGAATCGCATTCCCGGAGCAGATCGACTGTGTGTTCTTCCATTGTGATCATCCTTTCTATTAAGAAGGTTTTACAGGTCAGCTTCCGTGTGACGGATGATAAAAAATCCGTCATGGATCAGGCTGATCCGTATATATGAAAAGTATGGGAAAGACAGAAGAAAAATATACATTTTGTTATGGGCAGGAAGTGAAAGCGGATCGGGAATCTCTTTGAAAAATGCAGACGGAATTTCGGACATGCGGCTTTGTGCGGAGAAATTTACGGATCGGGCTCCGGTATGGACAGAAAAATTTAAGAAAATTAAAAATAAAGAGAAAAATGGATCAGTTGAATCAAGAACCTATTTATGTTATGATGGTAACGGTCGACAAAAAATGGCAGAAAATAGAAATACAGCGCGAAAAAGAAGTGCCGGTCCGGCGGAGCGCAGTTTCTGCCAGATATTGGAGGAAACATTTGGAAAAGACAGAAGCAGAGAAGATCCTGAGGGAAAAACTGGGATCCGCGGAGAAGATCCTTGTCGGGATCGGCTCTGAATGGAAGAAGAAAGAAGGCGCGGAGGAAGAGGAAATCCTCCATGCGGCTGAACAATTAAAGAAGTTTCTGGATGGAAAAGACTACTATATGATCACGTCCCTGGCAGACGAGGACGCAAAAAGACTCCCGTTTGATGCCGGACATATTGCGGTCCCGCACAGCGTATCCTTTACGGAAGAAAACTGGAAATCGTACACGCTGTGGCTTTCCTGCACCTTAAACAGGAATACGGTGCTTCTGGAGCTCGGGGAGAATTATAAAGATCCGTCCCTGATCCGCTGGCCGTTTGAGAAGACGGCGATGTTAAACAATAAGGCGTATCTGTTCCGTGTCCATAAGATCTTTTCACAGGTTCCGGAAGAACTGGCCGGAAAATCATGTCCGGTGGCGGAATCATCCGTGAAATTTGCGGAAGAGTTTTTCGACTGATGTATCAATACTACAAGGAGGAAATATGGCTGCGATCGCAAATGACTGGTTAGCCCCGATGAGCGGGGAATTCAAAAAGCCGTATTACAGAAAATTGTATGAGACCGTAAAGAACGAGTACGAGACAAAGGAAGTCTACCCGGCGCCGGATGACATCTTCAACGCGTTCGCGTTCACGCCTCTCGCAAAAGTAAAAGTCGTGATCCTGGGACAGGACCCGTACCATGAGCCGGGGCAGGCCCACGGGCTGAGCTTCTCCGTGAAGCCGTCGGTGGAGATCCCGCCGTCCCTCGTCAATATTTATAAGGAACTTCATGAGGACTGCGGCTGCTATATTCCGAACAATGGATATTTAAAGAAGTGGGCCGACCAGGGCGTTATGCTCTTAAACACAGTCCTGACTGTCCGTGCCCATGCGGCAAACTCCCACAAGAATATCGGATGGGAGGAATTCACGGATGCCGCGATCCGCGTCTTAAACGAGCAGGACCGCCCGATGGTATTTATCCTCTGGGGACGCCCGGCGCAGATGAAAAAACCGATGCTGACGAACCCGAAGCACCTGATCCTCGAGTCGCCGCACCCGAGCCCGCTGTCCGCCTACCGCGGATTTTTCGGCAGCCGCCCGTTCAGCAAGACAAATAAGTTCTTAAAAGAACACGGCCTGGAGCCGATCGACTGGCAGATCGAAAACGCCAACTAGCAATCTGGCGTGCGTCAGCGGGTTCGGAAAAATGCGCCGCAAGCTTCTTGTTTTCATGACAATGAAAACAAGAAGACCGCACGCTATATTCAAAATATAAAGCATAGGAGTGAATATGAGTAATTTTATTGAATTTCTGAAGATCATCGTATTCGGTGTCGTAGAAGGTTTCACCGAATGGCTTCCGATCAGCAGTACCGGACACCTGATCCTGGTGGAAAATATCGTCCACCTCAACGTCTCTGAGGACTTTATGAACGTGTTCCGCGTTGTGATCCAGTTAGGTGCGATCCTGGCCGTCCTGGTCCTGTATTTCAGACGGCTGAACCCGTTTGATCCGGGAAAGAAACCGGCACAGAAACGTGCAACCTGGCACTTATGGTTCAAGATCGTGATCTCGTGTCTCCCGGCGGCTGTCATCGGAATCCTGTTTGATGATGTTCTGGATAAGTACCTCTACAATCCGTATGTCGTAGCGGCAATGCTGATCATCTACGGTGTGATCTTCATCGTATTTGAGAACCACAATCAGTATGCGGAGGCGCGGGTAAAGAAGGTCTCCCAGATCAGCTACCAGACCGCCTTCTATATCGGTTTATTCCAGCTTCTCGCCCTGGTCCCAGGTACATCGAGATCCGGCGCGACGATCCTCGGCGCGATGATGCTCGGCTGCTCCAGAACAGCAGCATCCGAGTTCACCTTCTTCCTTGGAATTCCGGTCATGTTCGGCGCCAGCCTCTTAAAGATCGTTCACTACGGACTCGCATTCTCCGCGATGGAACTCTTCTTCATGATGGCAGCGATGGTGATCGCGTTCATCGTTTCCATGTATTCGATCCAGTTTTTACTTGGATATGTCAAGAAACATGACTTCAAGTTCTTCGGATATTACCGTATCGTCCTTGGCGTGATCGTCCTGATCTATTTCGGACTGACTGCGATCCTTGCAAAATAGATCCTGTATTGTTAAAAAAAACATTCATATGAAATCCCGGGCTGTATGAGGAATGGCTGATCTCCTTATATAGCCCGGGATTTCCTGTTCCATAGGAAATTCCTATAGAACGTCCGGTTAAACGAAAAGACACTGTGTACAGAAATGTGATTCCATTTCACAGAACTATCCATGATTCATCACACTTTCATCACAATTCACTGGTACACTATGTCATGTAGTTGAGGGGGAAGGAAAAAAGAGACCCCTTAAATACGAAAGACAAGATCTGAAAGCATCTGGCAGACAGGTTTTCCGAAGAAAGGCTGATCCGGATGCAGAAGAAATGATCAGAAATATCATTCGTTACAGAAAGGAGATACCTGTTATGTATGATGAAAATAAATGGAACGAAATGAACAATGAAAATGAAAAGAAGGACGGCGGGGAGCCGGTAAATGCGCAGAACGCGCAGAACGCTCAGCAGCCGCAGAACCGCCCGCAGGATGCACAGCAGTCCCAGGGACAGAGCGAACACACCGGAAGACAGATCTACGGAAGACTCGGCGGTGCTCAGAACGGTCAGGCATATAACGGAAATGCCCAGAATCAGAACCAGAACGGTTCCTACTACGGCGGACAGCAGCATCAGCAGTATTACGGAAACCAGAACCAGTACACAAACCCGTATCAGCAGTATGATTACTACCAGGGACATGGACAGAATCCGAATCAGAACGGAAACAGCCACCATGCTCCGAAGAAGAACCAGCATATGAAGACAGCGGCTCTCGTCACAGCGGCGGCACTTCTCTTCGGTGTTGTCTCCGGAGGTACGATGTACGGAGTCAACCGTGCGGCGAACACCCTGTTCCCGTACCAGAGTTCCCAGGCGAGCGCTTCCAGCGAGACGATCGGTCAGACTTCCCAGGTTCCGGCGGCGAACACCTCCACATCATCCAGCAACGGTGTTGTTATTGAGGATGTATCCGCGATCGTGGATGCGACACTTCCGTCCGTTGTATCGATCACGAATACCCAGCTCTACCAGAGCAACAGCTGGTTCGGACCGTCCCAGACTTACGAAGTTCCGAGCAGCGGTTCCGGCATCATCGTCGGACAGAATGACTCAGAGCTTCTGATCGTCACAAACAACCACGTTGTCAGCGACACCGAAGGCCTTACGGTCACATTCGCAGATGAGAGTACCGCAGATGCAGCGATCAAGGGAACCGATTCTGAGGCAGACCTCGCAGTGATCGCTGTTCCGCTCGACAGCATCTCCGCTGACACAAAGAGCAAGATCAAAGCGGCAACACTCGGTGATTCCGACTCCTTAAAGATGGGCCAGGGCGTGATCGCGATCGGCAATGCACTTGGACTTGGCCAGAGCGTCACAGTCGGACATGTCAGTGCATTAAACAGAGAGATCAACGTTGACGATACCACAAAGACCGTGATCCAGACAGATGCAGCCATCAACCCGGGCAACAGCGGCGGAGCTCTTTTAAACTCCAAAGGTGAGGTCATCGGTATCAATGAAGCAAAGTATGCAGATACAAGTGTTGAAGGCGTCGGCTATGCGATCCCGATCTCCAAAGCAAAAGCGATCATCGATGATCTGATGACAAGAACCACAAAGATCGCCGTTTCCGAATCAGAACAGGGCTATCTCGGGGTCCAGTTACAGAACATCGACGAGTCCATGGCAAAGATGTATGGAATGCCGCAGGGCGTCTATGTTTACAAGATCATGGAAGACTCCGCAGCAGCAGGATCTGACCTTCATGAGAAAGACATCATCACAAAGTTAGACGGTGAGAAGATCTCCAACTATGCAGACCTTGCAAAGCTTTTAACTTACTATAAATCCGGTGATACTATAACTCTTACCGTACAGTCTCTTGTCAACGGCAGCTACCAGGAGAGAGAAGTCCAGGTAACCTTAAAGAACCGTCCGGCAGAAGCTGACAATGGAAACAGCCAGGATCAGAGCCAGAGCCAGGATCAGAAACCGGCACAGAGCCAGTCAAAGATCGGCAAATAAAACAGAAACAGAATAGGATCTGCAGCCCGCAGGTTAAGGCGGGAGGCAGAAAGAAAAGATAAAAAGCAGGAGCGCCATCCGGATCCATCCGGACAGGCGCTCCTGCTTTTTGCTATCCGGTCTGGGAACCGGCAGCGGGGAAGGTTTGGTATAGAGGTTTTTCCCTGCGCGGCGAAAACACAGGAGCCGCGGCAGGAATCTATCAGAAATTCCTGAAGATGGAATTTACAGGAAATTCATGAATGTCGTCAGTACCATGGAGTTGAAGAAGTCTACAAACAGACTTCCGACAAGCGGTACGATGAAGAATGCTCTCGGGGCTGCGCCGTAGCGCTCAACGAGTGCTCTCATGTTTGCCATCGCGTTCGGGGTAGCGCCCATGCCGAAGCCGCAGAAAGCGGTGGTCATAGCAGCTGCCTCGTAGTCACGTCCCATCACGTTGAATACAACGAAGTTTGCGTACAGGAACATGACAACGGTCTGGACAAGAAGAATGACGATCATCGGAAGAGCGAGCGCTGCTAACTGCCAGAGCTTTAAGCTCATCATTGCCATGGAAAGGAACAGGTTTAAGGAAAGTCCGCCCAGGGCGTCGATCTCGACCATCGGGAGGTCTTTGTTCTGGACATCCCAGATATTGCGGATCGCTGCTGCTGCGAGCATAGCGCCGATGTAAGTCGGGAATGTCAGGTGGCATACATCTTTGAAGAAGGTGAAAATAAGAGTACCGAGACCGATGGCAACCGCTAAAAACATTGCGGATGTTGTGAATTTCTGACCATCAACGGCTGGCATAACCTCAGCTGTCTCGTTGCCTTCCTCAGCTGCTGTGGATTTCAAGTGGAGTTTTTCAACACGGGCGCGGGCGATCGGGCCGCCCATCATGCTTCCGGATACAAGTCCGTATGTAGCTGCCGCGAGAGCAACAGTGGTAGCGCCGACAACGGCATAATCAGTCTCAAGAAGCGGTCCGAAGGAACCGGATGTTCCGTGTCCGCCTACTAACGGCATGGAACCCATACATAAACCGAGCAGCGGGTTTAAACCAAAGGCTGCTGCGAGTCCGCTGCCGACTGCGTCCTGGATGATACAGATCGCGACCGCGAGACCGAGGAACATGAATACCTGGATGCCGCCTTTCTTTAAGAGACGGAAGCAGGCTGTGAATCCGACGCTGCAGAAGAAGATCGTCATGAAGACACTCTGTAATGTCGTGTCAAAGGAAAGTTCCAGGATCCCGGCTGCATATAATGCCAGGTGAGCCAGCGCAAATACGATACCGCCGGCAACCGGTGCCGGGATGCAGTACTTGCTTAAGAATGGAAGTTTGTTGACCATGAGTCGTCCGAGACAATAGACGAGTGCGCCGAGAGCGCAGGCCTGATACATGTCGAGCTGTAAAGTAATCATAAGATACCCCCTCTTATTTTTTGGTAATTGTTCAATTATGCAAAAATCTGTGCAGGGAGACGAACGGAAAATTTGCATCCATAAACATCTCTGTGTACAAGTTGCACAAAAACTTGAACTTATCACCAACTTTTTGCTACGATTTCATCATAAAACCTCACTACAAAAAAACTCAAAAAAATACAGAGGGAAAGGTTCAGATAGCGCTAAGCAAAAAAGTACATCTGTCTGAAATTTTGCGGCAGGCTTTTTGTTGCGAGTCCTGCGGATTTGCATTATAATAGTGGATAATTCGTAATCATTCAGTAGGTCTGCGCACTTGCTGCGCTGACCGTAATAAAACACAGGCTTGAAGGCAAAAATCCCATCGGCGAAGCCGATTTGAAATGGATTTTTGCTCGTAACTGTGAGGGTACTGAACAGTTACGGTAATTCTGAAAAATTCAGAAAGAAAAAAGATTCCGTGGCTTTTGAGCGCATTTTGCAGAAAAAAGAGCGTATGTGGTGGCTGCGAAAATACGGGATATTTGCAACGATAGAAAGATCAGGAGAAATACTTTGGAAGACAACAGAAATAACGGATATGAAAAAGTCTGCTGCATGTGCAGACGGACGGAGAACCAGGCGGGAAAGATGATCACACTGCCGGGCGGACTGAACGTGTGCAGGGACTGCATGCAGAGATCGTTTGACATGATGATGGGAAGCGGTATGGACTGGACAAAGATGTCTGGGTTTACGCCGGAGATGCTGAAAAATATGTATCTGGATCCGGAAAAAACCAAAGATGTGATCGGACATACCGGTGACGGCGAAAAAGAGGAAGAGCAGACTGCTGCAAATACAGCTGATCCTGCAGACAATGCGGATGAGGACAAAACCCAGACTGTGGAGGACGCGGATGAGTCTGATGACAATGAAGATTTCGAAGAAGACGGCGAAGAGATGGAAGGAATCCCGCTCGGAAATATTTTCGGGATCCCGGTCGGTCAGATCGACCTCGGAGCCCTGATGGGACAGGGACATAAACGCTCAAAGAAAAAGAAGAAAAAAGTGAAGAAAGAGCTGTTCAAGCTCAGCGAGATCCCGGCTCCCCACGCGATCAAGGCGCAGCTCGACGAGTATGTGATCGGACAGGAACAGGCGAAAAAGGTGATTTCCGTCGCGGTTTATAACCATTATAAACGTGTATTCTCAAAGACATCCCCGGATGCGGAAAAGTACGGAACAGATATTGAGATCGAAAAATCGAATATCCTGATGATCGGGCCGACCGGAAGTGGTAAGACGTATCTTGTAAAGACACTTGCGAAACTTCTCGATGTGCCGCTCGCGATCGCGGACGCGACTTCGCTGACGGAAGCCGGATATATCGGTGATGATATCGAGAGCGTTCTCACAAAGCTTCTCGCGGCGGCGGGCGGCGATGTTCAGAAGGCGGAGATGGGGATCGTATTCATCGATGAGATCGATAAGATCGCGAAGAAGAAGTCCACGAATACCCGCGATGTCAGCGGTGAGTCTGTTCAGCAGGAGCTCTTAAAGCTTCTTGAGGGAGCGGATGTGGAAGTCCCGGTCGGAACAGGGCAGAAGAATGCCATGACTCCGATGGAGATGGTCAACACGGACAATATCCTCTTTATCTGCGGAGGTGCGTTCCCGGATCTTGAAACGATCATCAAGGAGCGCCTGACGAACACAACGTCCATCGGATTCGGCTCCGACCCGAAAGACAAGTACGATAAGGATCCGGACATTCTCTCAAAGGTCACAAACCAGGATCTCAGGGAGTTCGGAATGATCCCGGAGTTCCTCGGAAGACTTCCGGTGACAGTGACACTCCAGGGACTCACGAAGGACTTCCTGGTGCGGATCTTAAAGGAGCCGAAGAATGCGATCTTAAAGCAGTACCGGAAGCTTCTCGCGATGGATGAAGTCAACTTAAACTTTGATGATGACGCATTGGAATGGATCGCGGAACAGGCTTTAAAGAAAGACACCGGAGCCAGAGCACTCCGGGCGATCATCGAGGAGTTCATGCTTGATATCATGTTCGAGATCCCGAAGGATCCGGAAATCGGTTCCGTGACGATCACCCGCGCGTATCTGGAAAAACACGGTGGCCCGCGGATCGAGATGCGGGAGTATTTTACGGCGGACAAGAAGGCGGCTGCTCTGCCGGGGCCGACGGAAGCCTGTTACAAAGCTGAATAAATATGAATCCTGCTGATAGTGTCTGCACGGCATCGGATGTTATAAATTAAAGGTTTCTGAGATGTAAAAAAGCTTCATACAGATTCAGCGTTCCATATCCGAACTCACGGTTCGGGTATGTGAGCGCTGGATTTCTTTGTGCCCCACGGACGAAGATGGACTTTAGCACCGGCGTGTTGAGATACGGATAATTTGCATTGAGGACGCCCCAGTTCAACAGGATCGCCGCGGCACCGGCGAGGTGGGCGGCGGAGACGGAGGTGCCGGACATTCTTGTGAGACGTCTTCCTGAGACGGACGCGCCTAAGATGTTGACACCCGGGGCAGCGAGGTCCGGCTTTATCCGGCCGGACAGGCTGTAGCCGCGGCTGGCGTGGATGTAGATGCTGTTTTTGGTGTGGTCGTAGGCGGTGACAGTGATGGGATACCGGGCATTTCCGGGATCCGTGATGATCGTATCGGGATCCGGGCGGAGAAAATAGGTCTCATCGGAGATAAAGCCCCGGACCGGCAGCCAGATATGAAAGGTCTCACGGATGTCCAGAGAGTTCCGTATCAGGATCCGCCAGATCCCGGACATGGGGTTTTCGAAGCGCATAAAGATAAACTGGCTCCCGGCGCTCACATCGGCGATCTGGGTGTAGACTGTGATCTGGGTCTGTTCCAGGAGAAAGGACACCGTGTTCTCGCCCCGGAGCGGAACGGAAATCTCCCGCGCAACTTCGCCGGTCGGTGAGATAAAGCCCACCGTGTAGGCACCCATGTTCTCCGCCCAAAGTTCCATGGAAAAACCGGCTTCCCGTTCCCCCACCCGCAGCTCCGCGGTGACTTCATCCGTATCTGCGTCCATGACAGCCCGAAAGTGATGTCTTGCTCCGGTCTCGTTCCCGGCAGCGGTGATGACGGCGGAACCGTTAGAAAGGCTGACCTGGTTTAAATACTGCCCGAGGCGGCTCATTCCCATGTGGCTTCCCATATTGGTGCCGAGAGGAATGCAGACGACGAGGGGCATGGAGTATTTTCTGGCGAGAAAATAGAGATAGGAGACGCCCATCATGATATCGTTTTCCTGGTAGGCATCTGCCCCGTCCCGGATCAGGTAGAAGTCACGGAGATACTGCTTGGCGGGCTTTAATTTCACCATGGCGATGGATGCCTGCGGTGCCGCCCCGGAAAATCCCGCCCGTTCATCCCGGTTCCCGGCGGCAATGGAAGCGAGAAACGTTCCATGTCCGTTTTCGTCCCGGGTGGGGACGATGGAGGCGGGATTGTCGGAGTTCAGGGCCAGGTTGATCTCCTCGGCAGTGTATTGCGTGCCGTAGAGAGCTGAGAAGGCAGAAAATGGTTTTGCAGTTTCATTCTCTATATTGTTAGAATTATCTGAATTATTTGTCTGGTCCCATATCCCAATAATTCTTGTACTTCCATCTACATTCCGAAACAGCGAATCTGTATAATTGATCCCCGTATCCACAAATCCCACAATAACTCCCGCGCCCTGATTGTTCAGCACCGGAAGCTCCCCCGCTGGCGTGATCCCGGCAGCATCCATACTTGTGACATCCAGAAGACTATATAGCTTCGGAACTGCCGAATATGTATAGGAAGTATAAGTAGAAGGTGTCACCGTGGAGAGCGGAACATAGACGACCGCCAGTGTAGAATTCACAAAATCAATGCAGTCTGTCCCCTGTGAACGAATAAACTCTTCAGGTGTAGTAAAATAAGGTGCGATAAAATCCGCAAAATCTTCCGACGCGACAGAATTTGTACATGACATGGCTGATACTCCGCAGAAAATGGTTCATACTATATATGTATATGAGGGACAAGGGCACATGTTCCAAAAAAAATTACAGGATCAGAAAACGGGAAGAGGAACGAGAGGCGTAAATGAAATGGGTAAGAAAACGTGTGAAAATGGCGCCGCGGTCTGACCGTGAAATAAGAAATATATGGACGGACCCTTTAAAATGTTGTAATATAAGGATATCTGTGAAAGTATGCAATCATGTAAGATAGAAAAGAAAGGGGAATCGCAATGTTTGGATTTTTGACATTCGGAACGACGCTTGCGCTTACAGATCTGGCTGTGAAAAAAGAGATCGAAGCCAGACCCGATGAAGAATTCCCGAAAACCGTGAAAGAATCAGGTGGCCTGATCCGCCTCTACAAAAACCACAATCCGGGCTTTTCCTTCGGATTCATGAAGGAATACCCGAAACTTGTGGAGATGGTCCCGGTCTGCATGCTGTCGGCGGTAGCCGGTGCATGGGCATATGTGATCGGAAGGAAGGGACGCGTGCTGGAGAAGACGGCGCTGACCTTGGTGCTGGCCGGCGGAGCGAGCAACCTTTATGACCGGCTCAAACGCGGATATGTGGTGGACTATTTCAGCATCCAGTGGAAGAAACTGAAAAAAGTGGTCTTCAACCTGGGTGATATCTTTATTTTTGTCGGATCTGCCCTGTTTGCGGCAGTCCAGCTCGTGGAGGAGCTCCGCGAAATTCTTCCGAAAGAAAAAATCTTTGTTAAGGAAGAAGAGTAATTCAGGCAGCAGGACATAAAATCCAGCTCACCCATGCTGCAAAATACATCGGCGCAGAAAAGCCGGGACAATGAGGAGAACAGTCTATATGAAGAAACAATATGATTACCTGTTAGTGGGCAGCGGACTTTTCGCCGGAGTTTTCGCGTACTACGCAAAAAAAGCCGGAAAGACCTGCCTCGTTCTTGAGAAGAGAGAACATGCAGGCGGAAACATCTACTGCGAAAATATCGAGGGCATCAACGTACACCGCTACGGCGCCCATATCTTCCATACCAGTAACAGGGAAGTCTGGAACTTTGTGAACGGCCTCGTGGAATTCAACCGCTACACAAACAGCCCGGTTGCAAACTACAAGGGCGAGATGTACAACATGCCGTTCAACATGAACACTTTCAGCCGCATGTGGGGAATCTCCACTCCGGAGGAGGCAAAAAAGATCATCAATGAGCAGAGAAAGGTCATCAAGGGCGAGCCGAAGAACCTGGAAGAGCAGGCCATCAGCCTTGTGGGAACCCATATCTACCAGAAGCTTGTCAAGGGCTACACTGAGAAACAGTGGGGCAGAGACTGCAAGGAGCTCCCAGCCTTCATCATCAAACGTCTCCCGGTACGCTACACCTACGACAACAACTATTTCAATGACCTTTACCAGGGAATCCCGATCGGCGGCTACAATAAGATCACAGAAAAGCTCTTTGAGGGCTGTGAGATCCGCCTTGGAACCGACTATCTGGCGGATAAAGCCAAATATGATGCGCTTGCGGACAAGATTGTGTATACAGGAACCATCGACAGCTATTTCGACTACTGCTTCGGAAAACTCCAGTACCGCAGCCTGCGGTTTGAAACGGAAGTCTTAGATTGCGACAACTACCAGGGAAATGCGGTCATCAATTACACCGACCGCGAAACTCCCTACACGAGGATCATTGAACACAAGCATTTTGAGTTCGGAACACAGGAGAAGACGGTCATCACGAGAGAGTATCCGGCGGAGTGGACCGAGGGCATGGAGCCGTATTATCCGGTCAATGACGAGAAAAATCAGGAATTATATAAGAAGTACGCAGAACTCGCCGGAAAAGAGGAGAATGTGATCTTCGGAGGAAGACTCGCAGAATACCGTTACTATGATATGGATAAGGTCATCGAATCCGCATTTTCCTGCGTAAAGAAGGAATTCGGAAATGAGTAACAGTTCGAAAATGCCGCATGGATTTGCTCGCCTCATTATCGGTGACGGATCCGCGGTGTCGGAGCAGAAGAACATCATCTGGAATATGATCGGAAGCTTTCTCTACGCCTTTGCTTCCATGGTACTTTCCATTGCCGTTGTCCAGCTCGCGGGCGAGGACGCGGGCGGAGTGTTTACCTTCGCCTTTACGACCTTCGGACAGCACATGTTCATGGCGGCGTACTTCGGGATCCGTCCGTTCCAGATCACGGATACCGGGGAGAAGTACACCTTCGGTGACTATCTCGGGCTGCGTCTCATCACCTGCGGCCTCGCGATCCTTGTGGGCTTTGGCTATGTGATGGTCAGCGACTATACCTTTGAGAAAGCGGTCATTGTCTTCCTGATGGTGGTCTACAAGGTCATCGATGCCCTGGCGGATACATACGAGGCGGAATTCCAGCGGGGGGGAAGACTGTACCTGACGGGAAAATCCAATGCGTTCCGGACGATCCTCTCCGTGACCTGTTTTCTCGGAAGTCTCGCGGTGACGGGAGAGCTTCTGACCGCCAGTATCTGGGCGGTGGGCGCACAGATCGCAGGCTTTCTCCTGTTCGATGTCCTTGTGATCCGGGAACTCCCGAATGTGACATGGAAGTCGGCGCAAGGAAAGAAATTCCAGCTCTTCCGGGACAATGTTCTGTTATTTTTCTCGGTGGTTCTGGACTTCTATATCTTTTCTGCATCAAAATACGCCATCGAGGCCCATATGGCAGACCGTGATCTCGCAGTCTACGGCGCGATCTTTATGCCGACCAGCGTAATCAATCTGGTTGCCGGCTTCGTGATCCGCCCGTACCTTACAAAGCTCGCGGTGGACTGGGAGACCGGACACTTAAAAGCATTCCGGAAGATCATCAGGAATCTTGCCCTGATCATTGCGGCGCTGACAGTCCTCGCAGTGGGCGGCGCATGGCTGCTCGGCATTCCGGTGATCAGCCTGCTGTACCCGAACCTGCGGGAGGGGCTTTCCACCTGCCGTGCGGCACTGGTACTCATTATCCTCGGAGGAGCACTGAATGCGTTCATGAACCTGTTTTATTATTCGCTCATAATTATGCAGAAACAGAAGTTCATCATTCTTGGATATGCTTTCGTCAGTGTGCTGGCGGTCCTTTCCTCCGGCTGGTTTGTCCGGACGGGCGGGATTCAGGGCGGTTCCTTTGTATATATGCTTTTGATGGCGGCACTGATGGTATTTTTCGGAATCTTTTCGGCAGGCTTTATGAAACAGAAAGAGAGAGCACAAAAACATAATGAAGGTTGATGTGATCATCCCGGTCTACGGTCCGGGAAACAGATTGTTGGAATTATTTGACCGGCTGGGACGCCAGACCGTACCGGTAGACCGGCTGATCGTCATGAATACGGAGAAGTCCCTGTGGGACAAGTGGACAGGGACTCTGGAACCGGGAAGACTACCGGAAAATCTTACCGTGTATCATGTGACAAAGGAAACGTTTGATCATGGTGCCACGAGAAATGCAGGGATCGAACATTCCGACGCGGATGTCTGTGTCTGCATGACTCACGACGCGCTTCCGGCGGACACGGGTCTCTTAAAAGCCCTGACGGACGCGCTTTTTGCAGAGAAGGATATCGCTGTGGCATATGCAAGACAGCTTCCCGCAAAGGACTGCAATATCATCGAGCGCCACACGAGAGAGTTCAACTATCCGGACAAAAGCCGGATAAAGAGGATCTCGGACCTCGACACACTTGGGATCAAGACATACTTCTGCTCGAATGTCTGTGCAGCCTATAAGCGGGAGATCTATATGGAGCTGGGGGGATTTATCCGGAAGACGATCTTCAATGAGGACATGATCTTCGCGGCGAAGGCCATGAAGAACGGATATGCGGTCTGCTATGCGGCAGACGCGAGAGTGATCCACTCCCACAACTACACGGCGGTGGAACAGTTCCACAGAAATTTTGATCTTGCGGTTTCCCAGGCGGATCATCCCGATGTATTCTCCGGGATCCGGTCTGAGGGCGAGGGAATCCGCATGGTGAAGGACACCGCGCGCTGGCTGGTAAAAACGGGGCATGCATACCTCGTGCCGAAGCTTGTGGTGGACAGCGGGTTTAAATATATGGGATATCTTGCCGGGAAGAGGTATAAAAAGCTGCCGAAGGCATTGGTAGTTAAGTTATCTATGAACCGGAATTACTGGAAATAGAGTTGAAAATTATGTGTAACTGTTCAGTAGGTCTGCGCACTTGCTGCGCTGACCGTAAGAAAACATAGGATAGGAGGCAAAAATCCCATCAGCGAAGCTGATCTGGAATGGATTTTGCGTGTAACTATGAAGGTACTGAATAGTTACAATTATGTAAACTGATTTGCTGCACATTCCTCTATATAAATGGCTGTGTGGCAGGTTAGAGAAGAAAAATATTGTCATTCTGCACTCCGGGTGGTATGATGTAGTGCGGAAATGCCGAAAAATGGCGGAAATACAGCGGCTGATCTGGAAAAAGCATATGCTTTTACTCCGGGAATGAAACGGACATATGCCGAAAGAGAAAACAAGCACAGCCGTAAATTTATAAAAAGGTGAGGTAAAAGACTATGGGAAAGATCAAAGTTTCTTCCTGTGAAACAGATGGAATGGTAATCGAAGGCCTTTATGTGATCGAGCCGACCGTATTCAACGACGAGCGCGGATATTTTATGGAGACATACAACCAGAATGACTTTAAAGAGGCAGGACTCAATATGGTTTTCGTACAGGATAACCAGTCGATGTCCGTAAAGGGTGTACTCCGCGGCCTTCACTTCCAGAAACAGTTCCCGCAGGGCAAGCTTGTCCGTGCGGTACGCGGAACCGTGTTCGATGTAGCGGTTGACTTAAGAACACACTCCAAGACATACGGCAAGTGGTTCGGCGTTGAGCTTTCTGCGGAGAATAAGAAACAATTCTATATTCCGGAAGGCTTTGCCCACGGCTTTGTCGTTCTTTCCGATGAGGCAGAGTTTGCCTACAAGTGCACCGATTTCTATCATCCGGGTGACGAGGGCGGACTTGCATGGAACGATGAGACCATCGGCGTAAAGTGGCCGATCACGCCGGATATGCAGCTCATCATCTCTGAGAAAGACCAGAAATGGCCAGGATTTAAAGAGATCTTCAAGTTTGATCGTTAGTAATTAGCAGTGCGGCGCCAAATGCGGCAAGATGTGTCGCAAACTTGTTTGCGTAAGCATCTTTCCGCATTTAGCGACATAAGGCGAATGCCAGGAACTGCACCAATAGAAAGGTTGTAAAAGCGTGAATTATTTGACTTCATTACTGAAGGAGCTGGTGGCAAAAAGAAAACTGATCTGGGAGCTTTCCAAGGCGGATTTCAGAAAACGTTTTGTCGGCTCCTATTTTGGCGTTGTCTGGATGTTCATCCAGCCGATCGTCACCGTCCTGATCTACTGGCTCATCTTCGGTCCAATCGGATTTAAGAGCGCGCCGCCGGTGCCGAACGCCTCATACGTCCAGTGGCTGATTCCGGGTATCGCCCCGTGGTTCTTCTTCTCTGAAGCCTTGAACTGCGGAACGGGATGCCTTCAGGAGTACAATTATCTGGTAAAAAAAGTAGTATTCAAAGTGGAGATCCTGCCGGTGATCAAGCTGATCTCCTGCCTGTTTGTGCATGTGTTTTTCATCCTGATCATGTTCTTTGTGTTCCTGATCAGCGGAAAAAAACCGGAACTCTCCTGGATCCAGATCATTTATTACTCCTTTGCCACATCCATGTACGCTCTGGCGCTCACGTACCTTACGAGTGCGATCCAGGTATTTTTTAAGGATATGGCGCAGATCGTCAGCATCTGCCTGCAGTTCGGCATGTGGCTGACCCCGATCATGTACAGCGAGCAGTTATTCCTTGACAAAGGTCTGACGATGGCTCCGATGATCCTGAAGCTGAACCCGTTTTACTATATTGCGGCGGGATACCGTGACAGCATGCTGACGGGAGACTGGTTCTTCATGCGTCCGACACTGACCGTGTATTTCTGGGCAGTGACCCTGATCACCATGTTAGTGGGACTCAAAGTATTCAAGCGGCTCCGTCCGCATTTCTCAGATGTATTGTAGGAGGAAACCATGTCTGCCAATGCGATTACAGTAAAAGACGTGACGAAGGTGTACAGACTCTACGACAAGCCGATCGATCGCCTGAAAGAGTCCTTAAGCCTGACACATAAAAGCTATCACAAGGATTTCTATGCCTTAAATGGTCTCTCCTTCAATGTCGAAAAAGGTCAGACCGTGGGTATTATCGGAACGAATGGTTCCGGAAAATCAACGATCTTAAAGATCATTACCGGTGTCCTCACACCGACCACAGGCCAGGTGGACGTGGAGGGAAAGATCTCCGCGCTTCTGGAACTTGGAGCCGGGTTTAATATGGACTACACCGGAATTGAAAATATCTATATGAACGGCACCATGATGGGGTATTCCCGGAAAGAGATGGATGAAAAGCTGCAGGATATTCTGGATTTTGCGGATATCGGCGATTTTGTCTATCAGCCGGTAAAGACCTACTCCAGCGGTATGTTCGTCCGCCTCGCGTTTGCCTTAAACATTAACGTGGAGCCGGAGATCCTGATCGTCGATGAGGCCCTGTCCGTCGGAGACGTATTTTTCCAGGCAAAATGTTACCGGAAAATGGAGGAGATCAAAAAGAGAGGAACTACGATCCTCATGGTAACCCATGATATGGGCAGCATCATCAAATACTGCGACAAGGTCGTTCTATTAAATAAGGGTGAGTTCATCGCGGAAGGTGAGCCGGGCCATATGGTGGATCTCTATAAGAAGATCCTGGCAAATCAGCTGGATTCCTTAAAGGAAGAGCTGGAGAGTGACTATTCCGGCGGTATGCTGAGCGAAGAAAAGAACGTGAAGGCTGAGGAAGTCCATTCCGATGGATCCCTCATGAAGGATAAGATCACCATCAACACCGACCGAACCGAGTACGGAGACGGACGGGCGGAGATCTTTGATCTGGGGCTTTTTGACGCGAGAGGAAACCTCACAAATCTCCTGTTAAAGGGAGAGATGTTCACGATCAAGGAGCGGATCCGCTTCCATGCGCCGATCAAGTGTCCGATCTTTACCTATACGATCCGTGACAAGAAGGGAACGGATCTCACCGGAACGAACACCATGTATGAGGGCTGCGATATCAAACCGGTGGGGGATGGCGATGTCTACGATGTTTCCTTTACCCAGAAGATGACACTGCAGGGCGGTGAGTATCTTCTCTCCATGAGCTGTACCGGCTTCGAAGGCGAGGAACATGTGGTCTACCACCGCCTGTACAATATTGCAAACATTACGGTGATCTCCAATAAGAATACGGTCGGTGTGTATGACATGGAATCGGAAGTGGAGACATCGCTGACAAAAGCATAAGACCAGAACATGGCATTTTGACAGCGGGATCTGTCTGAAAAGACCGGCAGGATCCGGGGAAAATGTCTGTGACACATAGCGGGAGAAAAAGATGAAGGATTACAGTTATGAACTTCTTGACCTGCTCGAAAAGTATAAAGGAGATGCGGAGGCGGCACTGCGGGGAGAAACAAGCCCGTGGTGTCTCTACGCATTTTCTCCGTTAAGGGAAAATCTTTTCGAGTGGCTGGAAATGAAAAAAAATGACCGGGTTCTCCAGGTCGGATCCGACTACGGTTCCTGTACCGGGCTCTTTTCGGAGCGCGCCGGTGAGGTGGTCGTTCTGGATCAGCGGGATGAGAATCTGGAGGTGAACCGGAGAAGACACGGAGAAAAGGGAAACCTCTGCCTGATCCGCGGGGAACTTCCGAAGGCAGATGCAGAGTCTCTTGGGTGGAAAGAGTACAAGGGAAAAGAACGTGCAGCAGAGGAGCTGGATGCGCTCTATAAAGCTGGATTCGACTACGTGATCCTGCCGTCCATGCTTTCCGCGACAGAAAAAAGCGGGGCAGCGGATCTGCTCGAAAGAGCGGCAGCCCTTGTGAGACCGGGAGGAAAACTCTTAGCAGCGGCAGAGAATGAGTCCGGCGTCCGCTATTTCATGGGAGCGGAACCATTTGAGCACTCCTTCCTGGAGGTGGAGTTCCGCGGCCTGTTTGAGGACCTAAAAGAGAAATTTGGCGGAACCGCAATGCTCTACTATCCGGTTCCGGACTACCGTTACCCGGTGACTATCTATTCCGACGACTATCTCCCGCAGACCGGCGATGTGACGAACATTTCCGCCCGTCTTGACGGACCGGGACTATGGTTCGGAAACGAGGAGAAAGCCATGGCGAATGCATGCAGAAATGGAGATTTCGCGAAGTTCACGAACTCATTCCTTGGCATGTGGGAAAAGGGGAAGGCATGAGACAGATTTTATTTGTAAAATACAACCGGACCAGAGCGGCACAGTTCCAGCTGAAGACGGAGATCGTGAGGGAGGACGGAGTTCTCACTGTCGAGAAGACAGCTCTCACGAAAGCCGGCGAGGCGCATATCCGCTCATTCGGGGAAAAATATGAGAAGATCCGCGATCTGAATCCGGCCGTCCGCTTTTTAAAACCGGAGTGGAAAAAGGATCAGAAGACGGTTTCTTTCCAGTACTTAAACGGTAAGACCGTAGGGGACGCCCTGGGCGAGGCGATCGTCATGGGGGAAGTTCCGTATCAGGAACTTGAGAAGGTGATGAACGTCCTGTTCCCGGAAGACCCTGACGAGAAGAAATTTGAGGCAACGCCGGAATTTGAGGCGGTATTCGGGGAAGTCCCGGAGATCAGCGATCAGGCGGTTTCCGTGTCCAACGTGGACGGACTCTTCGAGAATCTTATGGTCCCGGAAAATGAGAACTGTATCTACGGGATCGACTACGAGTGGGTATTTGACTTCCCGATCCCGGAGAAATTCTTAAAATACCGCAATCTCTTATATTTCTACAGACGTTATGAGAAGGTGCTGAACGTTAAAGAAGAGGAACTCTACGCGCATTTTGGGATTACGGCGGAAGAGCAGGCTGTTTTTGACGGAATGGAAAAGGCGTTCCAGTCCTATGTCCATGATGCCGGTTCCTTCGGTTACGTGAAGCAGTATGAGCAGCCGACAAAGACGGTCGAGTTCCTTTTAGACCGTGAGAGCGAGCTCTACAAGGTAAAAGACTGGTGTGAGAATTTAAAGCAGGAGATCTCCGAGAAAGATGTCACGATCATGAAACAGCAGGAGGTCCAGCGCCTCACCAACAATCATGTGACGAATCTTGAGAACATCATCACAAGTCTCAGAAGCGAGAATGCGAGAATGGCGGGAGACCTGCAGTATCTGTCGAAACATGAGGCGATCATGTGGAAAATTCTCCGGAAATGCCATCACGCTGTGGATAAAGTCATGCCGAAGGGCACGAGAAAGAGAAAGATCGCAGGATATTTCAAGAATACCGTCTTCCATCCGGGAAAATACGGAAAGCTGTATTTCACGAAGGACGGACGAAACAGGATCCGTGGAGATTTCAAGATCGGCGCCGGTTACCTGGAACACGGAAAGCTGCACTTTGACTATGTGGAGCATCCGACCGTTTCCATCGTGATCCCGGTCTACAACCAGATCCACTACACATATGCCTGCCTGCTCTCGATCCTGGAGAACACGAAGGATGTGACTTACGAGATCATCATTGCGGATGACGTGTCCACGGATGCAACAAAGGAACTCTCCCTGTACGCGGAGAATCTCGTGATCTGCAGAAACAAGACAAACCAGGGATTTTTAAGAAACTGCAACCAGGCTGCGAAGGCGGCCCGCGGCAAGTATGTCATGTTCTTAAACAATGACACCCAGGTAACACCGGGCTGGCTTTCCTCCCTTGTGAACCTGATCGAGTCGGATCCGACGATCGGAATGGTCGGTTCCAAGCTCGTGTACCCGGACGGACGCCTTCAGGAAGCTGGAGGAATTATCTGGAGCGATGGTTCCGGCTGGAATTATGGCCGTCTCGATGATCCGGAGAAACCGGAGTACAACTACGTGAAGGATGTGGACTACATCTCCGGCGCGGCGATCCTGCTCTCGACGGATCTCTGGAAGCAGATCGGTGGCTTTGATGAGCTGTTTGCACCGGCATACTGTGAGGACTCCGATCTTGCATTTGAGGTGAGAAAAGCCGGATACCGCGTGGTCTACCAGCCGTTATCGAAGGTCATCCACTTTGAGGGCGTCTCCAACGGTACCGATGTCAACGGAACCGGTCTGAAGCGCTACCAGGTGGAGAACAGCAGAAAATTAAAAGAGAAGTGGGCGGAGGAGTTCAAAAAACAGTCTGTCAACACAGGCAATCCGAACCCGTTCCGTGCCCGTGAGAGAAGCCAGAAGAAGCCGGTGATCCTTGTTGTGGACCATTATGTCCCGACGTTTGACAAGGATGCAGGTTCCAAGACGACCTATCAGTACCTGAAAATGTTCGTGAAGATGGGATATTCCGTGAAATTCCTCGGAGACAACTTCCTTCACGAGGAGCCGTACTCGACGACACTCCAGCAGATGGGCGTGGAGATCTTATACGGACCGGGATACCAGGCGGGAATCTGGGACTGGCTGACAAAGAATAAGGACGAGATCGATTTTGCGTACCTGAACCGTCCGCATATCGCGATCAAATATATTGACTTTATTAAGAAGAACACCAATATCAAGGTGATCTACTACGGACATGACCTGCATTTCTTAAGAGAATACCGGGAGTATGAGCTCACCGGCGATATCCAGAAAAAGCGGGAGTCCGATTACTGGAAATCCATCGAGTTCTCCCTGATGGAGAAGGCAGCGGTATCCTACTATCCGTCTTACGTGGAGGAAGAAGCAATCCATGCGATCCATCCGGAGTACAAGATCCGTGCGATCACTGCCTATGTCTACGAGAAGTTCCTGGAGAATATCGACAAGGACTTCGAAAAGAGGGAAGGACTGCTGTTTGTCGGTGGATTCGCGCATCCGCCGAATGCTGACGCGGTTCTCTGGTTCGCAAAGGAGATCTTCCCGCTGATCAGACAGAAGCTTGATGTGAACTTCTATGTTGTCGGATCCAAGGTGACGGATGAGATCAAGGCGCTTGAGCAGCCGGGAAGCGGCATCATCGTTAAGGGCTTCGTCACAGAGGAAGAGCTTGCATCTCTCTATGCGACATCCCGGATCGTTGTGGTTCCGCTGCGTTACGGTGCCGGAGTCAAGGGAAAGGTTGTCGAGGCGGTCTATAATGGATCGGCCATCGTCACTACTTCCATCGGTTCCGAGGGAATCCCGGAGGCGGAACGCGTCATGAAGGTCGCTGACGGACCGGAGGCGTTTGCCGATGAGGTTGTCAAGATGTACCAGGATCCGGCGGAGTGTCGCAGAATGTGCGAGGAGACGCAGAAGTATATTCGTGAGTATTTCAGTGTCGAGGCGGCGTGGAAGGTCATTGAAGGAGATTTTACGCCGGAGAAGAAACGGTAAGAGTTTTCTGATCGCACGAATGTGGAAGTGTTTCACGATTTCTGCGTTTACAATTCTGAAAAACATGGATAGGAAGGAAAAAATCCCATCGGCAAAGCCGATTCGGAATGCATTTTTGCTCGTAACTTGCCATACATCTGAAGGGAAGCTCCGTGGGGAGGCTCTTGTAGGTGTGAGGGTACTGAACAGTTACGTTTATTCATGAATCGAATATTGCATCATACGATTCTGCCGGGACTTTCGTTCCCGGCAGTCTGTATATGCAGAGAAATTTTCCGGCGAAGCGATCTGGGCGGGATGCAGATGGACTGATCATTGGGAATGACTGCAATGCAGCAAAAAAGGAGAATATAGTGAAAATAAACAATATTCATGAAAATTCTAATAATTACAACAAATATACAAATGATAGTAGCGATGAGGCGAAGTCCGCGGGAAAGGCGGAGACGATTCTTCGTGCGATGACTGCGGATGATCTTCCGGCGGTGGAACGGATCGAACAGACTTGTTTTTCCGATGCATGGTCGGAGAAGCTTCTCTCCGATATGCTGGAGAGCGAGTGGGACGAGGCCTGGGTGCTTGCGGACGAGAAGAATTCCGTGATCGGGTATGCAAATTTCCGGTTTCTCGCAGGGGAAGGGGAGCTTATGAGGATCGCTGTGCTTCCGGAATACAGGGGACATGGGGAGTCAAAGAAATTCATGGATCGTCTGGAAATCTCTTCAAGGGAGAAAGAGGCACCGGATTTGACTCTGGAGGTGCGTGCCGGGAACACGCCTGCGATAAACCTTTATAAATTCTATGGTTTTCAGGCGGAGGCTGTTCGGAAGAATTATTATCATGATCCGGTGGAGGACGCGCTCATCATGTGGAGACGGCCGGTTCCATCGATTCCCACTTAAAATCATGATTTTTTCCGCTATACTGTAGGGGACTCCGGGGGAACCGGGGATGATGAAGGCGGAGGAAAAGAGAAATATGAGAAAATACGGAAAAGACGGTCGGTTGGAGAGCGTGATCTGCAACAGGTGCGGAAGGAAGCTGGCAGTGAGGAATGGGATCGTGCGGGAAGGCGTGTTTTCGTCGGATCATGCGTGGGATTTCTTTTCGGAGAAGGATGGGGAGGTTCACCATTTTGATCTGTGTGAGGAGTGCTATGATGAGGTGACGGGGGAGTTCCGGGTTGCGGTGGAGGTGAAGGAGGAAATCGAGATGCTGTAAAAGGATCAAGGCGGGCGGCTGGAGAGAGGTTGCCTGCCTTTTTTTGTTGGCGGGGGAACGCGGTGAGCTTTCGGTCAGAAGTGATGGGAGTGGATGGCGGCTGGTTTTGCTGGCGGGGGTACGCGGTGAGCTTCCGTTCAGGAGTGCTGGGGATGCGGGGATGGTTCCACTAAGCTTGCGGATGGCTGCTAAGGGCGGAGAACAGGGGACACAACTCGCTGCGCTCAGACAAGTGTCCCCTGTCCTCCAACGCATCCGTCCGCGAGCCAAGTGGAACCAGATCCCCGGATCAATGCACTCCTGATCGGAAGCTCACCGCTGTGTGTTGCAGATGGAGCGCTCGCGCGGGGCGCATCGCTGGGGGAATGTAGATGAGAAGTTCTCTGGGCGCATCGCTGAGGGAGTATGGGGTTGACGCAGCTGTCTGCGAGGGAGGAGAAAGCAGGGTTCACAGATCAATGTACGCCTGATCGGAAGTTCACCACTGGGAATCGCAGATGGGCGCTCGCGCGGGGCGCATCGCTGAGGGAATGTAGATGGGACGCTCGTGGCGGGCACATCGATGGAAGTATGAGGTGTCTTTCGATGGTTTCTTTCATGAGGAATAAGGGCTGCATCTCTTGCATATGACTGGCGCTTTATGGTATGATACGTGCAGACTTGATAAATTTAGTATCAAAGGGGACAAAAGTTTTTTTGACCCCGCCATTATGATAGAATGCAGAGGAAATTACATGTTAGATATCTGTTTACTGGGGACCGGGGGCATGCAGCCGCTGCCGTATCGTTGGCTGACGTCTATGATGGCGCGCTGTGACGGCAGTAATCTGCTGATCGACTGCGGCGAGGGGACCCAGATTGCTTTGAAGGAAAAGGGATGGAGTCCGAAACCGGTGGACGTGATCTGTTTTACACATTATCATGCGGACCATATCAGTGGTCTTCCGGGTTTTCTTTTGACGATGGGAAATGCGGAGCGGACGGAGCCGGTGCTTCTTGTGGGCCCGAAGGGGCTGGAGCGGGTTGTCGGTGCGCTCCGGACGATCGCGCCGGAGCTTCCGTTTCCGCTTGTGTTTAAGGAGCTCACGGAGCCGAGGGAGAAGTTCCAGGCGGGGCCGTATGTGGTCGATGCGTTTCGTGTGAATCACCGTGTTGCCTGCTACGGCTACCGCATCACGATCCCGAGGAACGGCAAGTTTGATGTGGAGCGGGCAAGAGCGCAGGAGATCCCGCAGAAGTTCTGGAGCAGACTCCAGAAGGGCGAGACGATCGAGCATGAGGGACGGACCCTGACGCCGGATATGGTGTTGGGCGAGAAGCGCCGCGGGATTTCTGTGACTTACACGACTGACACGCGCCCGGTCCCGGCGATCGCGGAATATGCTGCGGATAATGATCTTTTTATCTGTGAGGGCATGTACGGCGAGAAGGAGAAGATCGCGAATGCGCGGGAGAATAAGCACATGATGTTCCAGGAGGCAGCGAAGCTCGGAAAGGAAGCGAATCCGAGGGAGATGTGGCTGACGCATTACAGCCCGTCGTTGATGCATCCGGAGGAATATTTGAATGAGATCAGGGAGATTTTCCCGAAGATCAAGACCGCCCGCGATGGCTGGTCTGCAGAACTTGGATTTGACGAGGATTAGAAAATGAAGATACACAGTGTTGAAGAAGACGTATATATACTTGCAATCGAGAGCTCCTGTGACGAGACAGCTGCTTCTGTTGTAAAAAACGGGCGTGAGGTGCTGTCCAACGTGATCTCATCCCAGATCGCGCTCCACACGCTCTATGGCGGCGTTGTGCCGGAGATCGCATCGAGAAAGCATATTGAGAAGGTAAACCAGGTGGTTCAAGCTGCCCTTGATGAGGCGCATATGACTCTGGACGAGATCACGGCGATCGCGGTGACTTACGGTCCGGGTCTTGTGGGTGCTCTTCTTGTCGGAGTTGCGGCTGCGAAGGCGATCGCTTATGCAGCAAAGAAGCCGCTGGTCCCGGTCCATCACATCGAGGGACATGTTTCCGCGAACTTTATCGAGCATCCGGATCTGGAGCCGCCGTTTGTCTGCGAGATCGTGTCCGGCGGACATACCCACCTTGTGATCGTAAAGGATTACGGCGAGTTTGAGATCATCGGACGCACGATGGATGACGCGGCCGGAGAGGCTTTCGATAAGGTTGCCCGCGCGGTCGGACTCGGGTATCCGGGCGGACCGAAGGTTGACAAGGCGGCAAAAGAGGGAAATCCGCATGCCATGGAGTTCCCGCGTGCGAAGGTCGGCGGATCCCAGTATGATTTCAGCTTCAGCGGTATGAAATCCGCTGTCTTAAACTATATCAACCAGGCGGAGATGAAGGGCGAGACGATCAATGTCCCGGATCTCTGTGCTTCGTTCCAGAACGCAGTGGTGGACGTTCTTGTGAGCCGTGCGATCGCTGCGACAAAGGAATTTGGCTATAAGAAGCTTGCAATCGCGGGTGGTGTCGCGTCGAACTCTGCCCTCCGTGCCGGAATGAAAGCGGCGTGTGAGAAAGCCGGGATCGAGTTTTATTATCCGTCACCGATCTTCTGTACCGACAATGCGGCGATGATCGGCGCGGCCGGATACTATGAATACATCAACGGAGTGCGCGCAGGCTGGGATCTGAACGCGGTTCCGAACCTGAAACTGGGAGAACGGTAATGGAACAGGTAAAAAAGGCTGCGATCGTTCTGGCGGCCGGTCATGGAAAACGGATGCACAGTAAGGTGGCGAAACAGTATCTGCTCTTAAACGGAGAGCCGGTGCTGGTCCATGCCCTGCGTGCGTTTGAGATGAGCGGAATGGATACGATCATCCTGGTGACCGGGGCGGACGAGGTGGAATTCTGCAGGAAGGATATCGTGGAGACCTATGGGTTTTCCAGCGTGAAGCAGGTCGTGCCGGGCGGAAAAGAGCGGTATGACTCTGTCTGGAACGGTCTCTGCGCTTTGAAGGCAGCAGGATTCCCGGAAGACGGGATCGTCCTGATCCATGACGGGGCGAGACCGCTTGTGGACGGGGAGATCATTGCGCGCGCAGTGGATGGCGCCTGCAGCTATTCTGCCTGTGTGGCAGCGATGCCGGTAAAGGATACGATCAAAGTGGCGGACGCGGACGGATTTTCCGAGAGCACCCCGGACCGCAGCACCCTGAGGCAGATCCAGACCCCGCAGGCATTTCGGTTTGAGCTGATCTATTGTGCGTATGAGAAGATCTTCGCACCGGGGGCAGACCGCAGCCATATCACGGACGACGCGATGGTGGTAGAGCTGATGACGGATACAAAGGTAAAATTCGTGGAAGGCAGCTATTCTAATATTAAAGTGACGACTCCAGAGGATATGGTGATCGCGGAGGCACTTCTGTACAAGGGAGAAAAACATGTCAGTTTTTGATTTTAATGCGGAAGCAAAAGAAGAGAGAAAGAACGCGAAATGCACATTTACGGTATTTCGTTCCAATGAGACCACGGCAACTCCGGAACATCCGATCCTGGTCCTGGACAACCGGGAAAAACAGTGGGAGCACCATTCCAAAGGTGTGTTTACAAACCCGGTACGGGAGACAGCCTTTGAATTTGAGGATGAAGACGGCAGAACACACAGCGCCGATATCTTAAAAATAGACGCGCGTTTTGTGAAACTGCTGAAATGGCTGGGAGAAAACAAGATCAACGTGCGTCTTTCCGGCTCCAATGAGGCGGACGGATATGCAGTGTACAAGATCAGGGAGATCGCCTTTGGCGGCGGAACAAAGCTTTCTGCGGAAGACGGCTTCTTACAGTATATGATCGGACGTCTTCAGGCGAGCAGTGCCCCGGCAGAAGAAGTGTCGGAGGAAGAGACAGCGGAAGATGGAGATGATATGAAGCTGACCAGCCTTCAGAGCATCACGGATTTCATGACATGTGCGGGAGGAACACTTCCGGATAATATCCGCCTGTGGGCAAGAAGAAACCTTGCGGTGGCAAATTCCCATGAGGTGTCACCGGAAGAGCGCCGTCATGCCCAGAGAGCGCTCTCCATCATGATGAACATCCAGTGGAAGAGCAACTATTTTGAGGCCATTGATCCGGAAGAGGCGAGAAGGATCCTGGATGAGGAGCTGTATGGAATGGAGCGGGTAAAGCAGAGGATCATCGAGACGATCATCCAGATTAACCGTACCCACACGCTCCCGGCTTACGGAATCCTTCTCATCGGACCGGCGGGAACGGGAAAATCCCAGATCGCTTACGCGGTAGCGAGGATCTTAAAACTGCCGTGGACGACTCTGGACATGAGTTCTATCAATGACCCGGAGCAGCTGACAGGAAGCTCCCGTGTGTACGCAAATGCGAAGCCGGGAATCATCATGGAGGCATTTTCGCTGTCCGGCCAGTCGAATCTTGTGTTCATCATCAACGAGCTCGACAAGGCTGCGTCTGGAAAAGGAAACGGAAATCCGGCGGATGTTCTTTTGACGCTGCTGGATAACCTTGGATTTACGGATAACTATATGGAGTGCATGATCCCGACGGGCGGAGTTTACCCGATCGCGACGGCCAACGACCGCTCAAAGATCAGCGCACCGTTAATGTCACGTTTCGCAGTGATCGATATTCCGGATTATACGGAAGAGGAAAAGAAGATCATCTTCTCGAAATTTGCGCTTCCTAAGGTATTGAAACGGATGAGCATGAGAGAGGAAGAATGTGAGATCCTTCCGGAGGCACTGGATGAAGTGATCAGCCGGTATTCGGATACATCGGGAATCCGTAATCTGGAGCAGGCAGCAGAACATATTGCAGCCAACGCTCTTTACCAGATCGAAGTAAATCATGTGAATAAAGTAGTTTTCGATAAGAAAATGGTTCGGGAATTATTAGGATAGGATAAGAATGAGGAGGCCTGGTGCCTCCTTATTCTTTTATGACAGGAAAGGATGGATTGCGTGGAGGGCAATGATATGTCCGCGAAAAATTTCTGAAGGAAAAGAAAAGGGAAAGCCTGCGGAAACAGGAAGCCCGGACAAAACCGGGTTTGAAAAACAAACTTTTTTGAAAATATTTTTGAAAAAAGTTTGCGAAGATGAAAAACAGAGAAAGGAAACATGAAAGAATAGATACTAGATATTGATATTTACACGGATTAAAATAGCATATTTTGTATACAATTTAAAAAGAATCAAAAAACAAAAAAAGTTTGGAAAAATGCTTGACAAAAATGCAATTGTAGGTTATTATTAATGAGCACGTTTGAGAGAGCGCTTTGGAGAGATATCGAAGTGGTCATAACGAGGCGGTCTTGAAAACCGTTTGTCCGCAAGGGCGCGTGGGTTCGAATCCCACTCTCTCCGCTAACTGTACTGCGGAGCCAGAGAGATGAGTTCCTGGTGCAGAATTAAATATGAGTCTTGTGAAAACAAGATGTGAATCAACCAATGCAGAAGTACCCAAGTGGTTGAAGGGGCTCCCCTGGAAAGGGAGTAGGTCGTTAGTAGCGGCGCGAGGGTTCAAATCCCTCCTTCTGCGCTTTTAACTTGCAAAGAAAACTTCTTTGAAAAATAAGTTAAAAAAGTTCTTGACAAATCGAACCTGATTTGATAGACTGAATGAGTTGCTTCTAAAACACAGAAACAACGAAAAAACAGTTCCTTGAAAACTGAACAGTATGTAAAACCCTGAAAATTCTTATAAA
>ERZ772805.363-NODE-363-length-54882-cov-67.116348_pt1 | contig 54882 bp, 80 predicted proteins | sample MGYA00511344_ERZ772805 | MGnify/ENA primary metagenome ERZ772805 (study PRJEB29015, sample SAMEA2737730) | human gut metagenome | biome: human gut; feature: human-associated habitat; material: faeces | place: China | collected 2012 ...
AAGAAGCTGAAATATCAGGACCCGGCGATGCAGCCTCCCAAAGCGCTGATGCAGCTGGTGGATGCCTTTACCGACACTTACAAGCCGGTGGAGCGTGAGGAGTATGCCGACGAAGTGTTTACCGTGCGCCGCATCCGTGAATACTTCCAGGCATGGCCCATCCCGAAGATGCCCGACCCGCTTCCTCCGTACCTGGTGGAACTGGAGCGCAGGGGATTCGCCATGCAGACGGCCTACGACGGACACCCCGCCCTGTTCTGCGTGCGCTGGCAGGTGGACGAGGAAATCTGCTCCGCTGAAGAAACGCACGACAAGGAAGCCGAAGTGCGCACCGGACTGGTGAGCATGAAAGCCCTCATTGCCCGCCGCATGATGGAGCGTCCGGCAGACGATGGCGACGATGAAGAAGACGAATGGGGCGAAGAAGAATAGCCCTGATAGAAACGATGACCCCCGCCCGCTTCAGGGAAAGACGGACAGGGGTGAAGTGAGAGTTTTAAAACACAATGCAAATATAAGGAAAAATAATTTATAATTGTCAATGATTATATATTTTCCACCGAATTTTAGCTATTTTTGCGTGTGATGCAACAATTTTAATATATTACAGCCATGAAAATGCGCAGACTTATCAAGGCACTTTTCAGCAGGAAGAAGAAAAATGCCGCAGCCATATACCTGTCACGGTTTGACACCATAGATAAAATGATACGTGAGAAACTGATTGGGATTGACGTGAAAGAGTGTTACGTGGCCCTCGACCTCTCCGTGCATCTGCTCTACAAGGACGACGACCGGAAGTATGCCGCATTCTTCGACACCCTCCGCGCTTTCATCAACTATCATCGCGGATATATGGACCTTCCCATGCTTCATCCGGAAGAGCGCATCAACTTCTGCGTGAACTTCCGCCGTGAGATACGCTTCGACCTGGAGAATGAAGAGTTTTACGATGAGCCCCGGGTGGAATACATACCGTGGCTGGTAGGATTCTGCCAGTCGGGCACCGTGGTTTACGATGTTTTCGAACAAGGTAAGAAGTGAGTTTTCAGGAATGTATGCTTTTAAGCATTGACAGATGTGCCCGGCTGCGAAGTCGGGCACATCTGTTTAAATTTGATAAATTTGCAAATGCAGCCGCTCTGCCTTTATACGCACGAAGGAAGAACACGAATAAACCAACTATTTAAAACAAAAAAGGAGGATAAAAATGAAACCTCAAACTAAAACGTACAAGCATGTGATAGACTTGTACTTTGAAAGTGTGCCACACAGCATCCGCACATTCAGCGTTCATGGCAATACATTAATTTACATTGAATACGAAGATTATCTGAGCGAACACCATGTAACGGAAGCCCTTCGACGATTATTGGGCACCAGCGTTCTTCTCAGTATCAAGCGAAACTGTTCCGAGCGGCTATTCCAGGAAATACAGCAGCGTTACGGCCCATCCATGAGCCAGCTTGAGCTCTGCACTGTGATGTCTGAATACGAAGCCTGACGTTTCCCGTCCCCTCCGCATGGTTTTGCGGAGGGGATTTTTTGTATTTATTTGTCAAAAATGGAAAATAAAGTTATTTTCGCTGTGAACTTTAAACTTAACAGTTATGGATACAAGAAAAATACCAGTGGAGCCTTTATCTCCACAACTCACGTATGAGCCTTCACCATCAGTACCTCAGACCGTACACTATCAGAGCCGTATAACCGGGATAAAACACTGTCTGGACGAAAAACAATATGAAGAGTTTGAAAACACGGTGTTCAGAAGAGAATCTGTCAGACTGATTCCCGAACCCGAAAACCAGTTTGACGGAAACGCCATTGCAGCCTATACAGCCGACGGAGTAAAATGCGGATACATCGCACGTGAAGAAACAGCGATGATAAAAAGCCTTATGGAAGAGCCTGATTTTAAAGCCAGTTTGTTTTACATGGATTTCATGGCCGGCAGCGCAAAGATAGAAATAACCGTCAGCACATCTGTTTCTCTTTATCTCAGGAAACTGTTCTGCCAATACACACCGTTTGAATTATGCAAGGCAAATTATCTTTATCTCCGATGGGGTGGGATACCCGACAGCACCGAAGAAGGAATATTCTCTCCCGATGAACTGAGCATGGATTTTGACAGATTATCGCAGCTTGAACTCATGTATCAGGACCGTTTGGCGCAGGAGTGGGAATATAGGATGGGAAAGGCCACGGTGGAGAATCCCGATAGACCCAAAGCACGCATGAGCGTTCCTCTCGACCTTTCCGTTTACGGGACAAGCTGGAAAGACATAGACCTTCACGACACCTCACTCATTGACCTCATTGAAACGGAAAACAAGATGCTGGCCCTCTACATCCGGATGCGAAGAAAAGGGATAAACCTCTCTCCGGAAGAATGTAACGAACAGATGGCAGACGGCACGCTGAGCGAAACGGTGCTGAAACGGATGCACTTTGAGTATGATAATAACAGGCTATAAACAAGAAAAAAATGAAAAACTTCTATATAATTTTATTTATATCATTAATATTTTTTTCATGTGAGAAGAAATATGATACGCTTACAGATAGCAAGGGTAATAAGATAGTACAATTAGTTAAACTAAATAATGAAAAAGAAAAAGATCTGAATGGGAATATTTTTGAAAATAAAAAAGCTTATCTTATAAACTATATAAGATGGGATAAAGAAGAATTAATGAGAATAGCAGAAAAGGTTGCAAAATATTACAATATAGAAGATTATGAAATGTACTTTATACTTCCCACTTTAAAAGATGAAGTTTTAAACTCTGAACAACCATCGGATTATCTTACAGATTGTATAGTTCCTTATGAATATAGAAAAGAATACAATAACGCAAACAAAAATATACATTCTAAGGTATTAGAGCGCGATGGATATTCAGGAAGTATTTATACGCATATACGCTATCATGATAAAGATTCATTGTTATTAATAGACATAATGGATTCTTTAGGAATATCATTTGCACAATTTTATGATAAGATAATAGAAAATCCTAAATTAATAGATTGTTATGCAACTTACAGTCCAATTAAAAAATTTCTTTTTATAGAAAATATTCATCAAGGTGATTTTTTCAGTATAGATAGTGTCAATGTAATTAAAGCTGTAGATAAGCCTTTAGCTGTAAAATTCTTTACAAATAAATATTTAACTAAGGAGCAGATTTTACGCTTAAAAAGAAATAATAATATATGCGATGATAAAAATATATATTTTTATCTATATAATGATTGGGATAAAGAAGATTATGCTTCAATACATTATTTTAATGGTACAAACGAATATGTGATTTACATGTTTAATGAAAAGAAGACATATACATATAATGTAAGTAAGGATGAATGGACTTTTTACAATCATAAGGAATGATATGATAAAAGTTTAGAATGAAAAAGTACGATTTTAATGCGATAACCAAATTAAAATTGTTACATTTGCCAAGAAATTAAAAGGGAGGAATGATTATTTCTCCCTTTCCGCTTGCTTTTGAGAGATTTGTTGTATATTTGCAATGCTCAACATATAAAATCTCAAAATGCAGGTCGTGAACTTGCATAAATCGTGCAGGTTATTTTTGTGACCTCACTTTTAACATATTAGGTGTTATCGTACCCCCGTGTAAACCTGTAATGGGAATACAGCATTTTGAGATGTGTTGAGCAACGGGAAAGGCGATAACACTTTTTTTATACATATATTGTTATGCTCAACAATTCTCAAAGTCAAATCTTCCAGTACAACGGAAGTCCTATTTCCTTTCAAAAAGGGAGTAGTGTAATGGTTAATGCAACTGAAATGGCAAAGCCTTTTGGTAAACGTCCGGCTAAATGGTTAGAACTGCCTTCAACAAAAGAGTTTTTAATGACTTTACAAACTATCCGAAAATCGGATAGTTTCATTAGAACAGTAGAAGGGAAAAAAGGTGGCACCTGGATGCACGAAGATGTAGCCCTTGAATTTGCACGCTGGCTAAGTCCTGCATTTGCCATCTGGTGCAACGACCGTATTAAAGAACTGCTGATGAACGGAACCGTCAGCACGGGAACCACGCAAACCGACTACACATGCAATGAAAACACTCATGGAAGTGTAGACAATCTTTCCGGACTCCTCACAGAAATAGAAGAAGAGCTTTCCGAATCCATTTCCATGCTTCAGCACAAGAAAGACCGTATTTCTTACCTTAAATACCGGCTTGAGCGTGAAGAAACCTTGTCGGCAGGAACTGCACAAAGCCAGTTTGAACAGCGCATATCAAGGCTTGAACAGATGATACAGAATTATCTTTCAGGCGACAACGGTTCCGTCACGCCTGTAAACAAGAATCCCGAAACTACCACACATCCGTTCTACGCAAAAAAAGACATTCCATGCTACACCGTCAGTGAAATACGCACCCGCTTCCGCGATGCCATGCTTGTGCGTCAGATGGCCCGCACCATGAGCCGTGAAAACGGGATAGTAGTACGCACGGCACGACTTTTCGACTTCCTTCGCCGTGAAGGATGGCTGCTTTCCACACCCGAATGTTACAACGCTCCTTCCGAAGAAAGCACAAAGCGCGGACTGATACTGGCCGCACACTCCAGCGCCACCGGTTCCGGAGTGAAATACTACACACCTTACATCACACGCGAGGGATACGAGTTCTTTTCACGCATCATCATGCAGAAAGGAGGCTACCTATGAACAAGCGCGAAGCAAGAAAAGCCATAAACGGCTATTTCGGGGAAATAAGACACAGCATTATGTTTACCGTCACACGCCATGGCGTGCTGGCCTATGTGGAATACGAGGACTTCATGCCCGAACACACCGTGCGCCGTGAGCTGGAAAGTCTGCTCGGCAGCGGTTATCTGGTCAGTGTGAAACGCGAGTGCTCGCGCTCACTTTTCAAGGAGATTGTGGACTTTATTTCGTCCGACACGAGCGGCCAGAAAACCCTTCTTATGATGATGGGAAACTACGTTTCTGCGCACCCCCTCCACAATAGCCTGTAGGGCCTGTCAAAACAAATGCAGCAAACCACTTGAGAGGTTTGCTGCATATCGCTCGAGAGGTTTGCGGCAAACCACTTTAGAGGTTGCTGGCGCATGATTCAAAAGCCAGTTTCAGAAGTATTTTTTGTCCTTCAAAAACGGTCGGTCTGGGAGGTAATTTAGAGTTGTCGAAAGACAAGTAGTACAAACCTTAAAAACACCATTAAACTATGGCAATCGTTTACGAAAAACAGAAAATCACCCTCGGCTTCAAGAAAGACAAGCCGGAGGTTTACCGCATCAAGCCGGTACGTCAGCAACCCGTCACTTTCGACGACCTTCTTAATGAAGTGAGTAACTCGTGCGGTGTGAACCGTTCGCAGACAAAAGCGGTGCTCGAAGCGCTTATCGACCGTATGATTGTGTTCATGAACTACGGCATGCCCGTAAAGCTGGGCGACTTCGGTTCTTTCAAGCCTACCTTCAACTCAAAGACGGGAGCCACTGCCGACGATGTGACTGCCGAAAACGTCACCCGAAAGAAAATCCTTTTCTATCCCGGCAAGCGTTTCAAGCAGATGCTTGAAGGAATGTCTGTCACTACGATGGAAGATTACGATGAAGAGGAGACAGCCGGACAGGAACCTGAACCTGGTGGAGGAACTGAGCAGGGAGGAACAGACCCTGACGAGGGAGGTGGCGGATTTACATAAAATCTTTCAGTCTTCTTTTTTTGTTGAGAGAGGGGTGCCCGTGAGGGTGCCTCTTTTTTATGTGAAAATGTTTTTGAAAATAAACCTTATGTAGAATCAGTTTTTATATAAATAAATTGTATATTTGTATAGCCCATAAAGAACTATAAGTCACATCTTCATGCCGTGTAATCCGTAAAATCGGATTCAGAGTGGTTCTCTGTGGGCGCACGGCATGAAGATGTGATTTTTTTAAGATATGAATTCAGATTATTGCCAGTATAGAACAGAGATTATTAATGATATATTATTTCAGTTAAGAATGTCCGACATGGGTTCTAAAAAATCGGATTTAGATTTTTATCTGAATAAAATTTACAGCAATAAATTGGGCTCATTGTATAACGAAATAGATTTTGACATAACAGTCTATTTCATATATGAAGAATTAAAAAAAGAAAAACTTATAGAAATAAAAAACGGCAACTCTTGGATTTCACTTACAGAAAAAGGGAAAAATGTTTCCTTAAAAGGATACAACGACTTTCAAAAAAATAAGCATGAAAAGTCCAAGTCAGCTAAAGATATATTCAGCTTGATAAACATAAGTTCGGAAGCAATTAAGAATATTATAAAGTTCCTTCTAATACTAACTCTACTATCTTTGCTATTAATATCACAAGAAAAATGGAGCAAAGTATTAGACCTGCTACGATCTCTAAAAGATTTACTATAAATTTCAATATTTCTTTTTTCATTGGATTGTTTCTCAAAAAAAAATAAGAACATTAGTCTACAAAGATAATATATACCCTATCACCAAACCTAAAGGAATTCCTAAAATTATTCCTACAATGGTGCAAATCAATCTTTTTCTCTTCATAGTTTTTTTTATTTTAGCAAAGATACTAAAAGGGAACATATATAGAAAGGACAATACATAAAGTATAAAAAGGCAATCGGACGTAATCCGGTTGCTTTTTTTGTATTCCCCTCCGGGATCAGTTAAAAACCTGATAATTTGGAGTCGAAATAGAGGAATTTTGCCCGAATCGCGAAGAAAACCCGGCGCCTCGCTACCTAGGACGCGTCCCCCTGGGGCCCCGTCCGGCGGTGATATATGCCCGGGAGGTGGCCGCGTCCGGCGGCGCGGCGCGGTCGGTGGCTGCGTGTTGCCTTGTTGGCCGTCCGTCTGTCTTACATCCCGTCTGTGTATTGATCTTTTCGGATTTCTCCCAGTTCCTTCCTTCTACCTGGTTTGTCGTATTGATTCTTATCTGTGTTCCTGATGTGCTGATGAATACAGGCAGCCAGTAGTGAAGAGTATATATATAAGGTGTAACATAGTGTAGAATATTTTTTTGAAAATAACCCGCATTTTATTTGCATACACCAAATAGGCGTAGTATATTTGCATACAGATAAAACGAATTAAGAACCATTAAAAAATAGAAGATCATGAAAGAAGAAAAAAAGTATCAGATTACAGGAACTACTAACGGATGGATAGCGCAACGCGATTTAAAGTTCAACGGAAAAACAAGAATTATCATTGAAAAAGAATTGACCTTGAAGGAAGCATATAAAAAGCTTCTGGATATGTTTAACAGCGATTACGAGGATAAAGGCTGGTACGCTAAGAATTGGGGTATAGCTGTTAACATATCCAAACAAAAAGCGTCGCCAACATGCAGCGACGGCACACGCATGTATGAATATGATGGTAGATATTACCAGATTGAAGAACAAGAAGAACCGGAAAGTATTACAATTATGAGTGAAAAAGAATTTGTTGAGAAATTAAATAAAAAAGTTAATGAAATAGGGAAAGGTTATAGCATTGATGTCGATCCTAAAGGTTATATACACATAAATGGCGCAAATCATATTTGCTTTAAGGTATGTGATAATATGGTAAGATACGTAGCATGTGGCGGAAACCGTATTGCTTATAATGATGAAACTATAGATAATTTTTTCTCAGACTTGGAAAATAAATTATTAACGAGAGAAGAAATAAATCAATTATATAGAAGCTTATTTAATGAGATAAAGAATAATGACTAACCAGGAGATAGGAGCAATAATAAAGGACATACGCACCCGTCGCGGCTTATCAATCCGCGCGCTGGGTGAGTTGTCCGGCGTTCAGTTTGCCAATATCGGAAAGCTGGAACGCGGAGAGTATAACCCATCAGTGAACATACTTAATAAGATTTTATTAGCTTTAGACTGTGAACTGATTGTAGAAGAAAAAGATAATAATACTAAAGTATCTAATTATGAAGAATCTTAGGTCATATAAAGAAAACGGATACAATTATAAATATATAGTAATAAGTAAAGATGTTTCCGGGCGTATTGATTATTCGGTACATTACACCAGGAAACAAGCAGAAAAACGGAATGAAATGAAGTTGAATTGCAACGGTGAAGTAATGACATTCAGTCAAGCGGCTAAAGCTTACCCGGAATATTTCAAGTATTAATCTTTAATTTTATATCCTGTTATCCATCCGATAACAGGATATTTTTTTTCTATTACTATACCCCGCAAAAATAAATATCAAATTTTAAAATTTTTCTTTGCTTTTTGTTTGGTGAATAAAATAAAAGCAGTATATTTGCAGTGTCGAAGTTATACAACCTGATACGTTATATATATACGTATCAAAACATAGAAACGAGTTAATAAAGATATTAGCGTTCCGTTTAAAGTTTCATTTACAACTTAGGTTGTATGGCTTCGACACCCAGAAACTTTAACGGAACGTTTTTTTATTGTTTAATTTCATAAAACGTCGAAGCCTTATGAAAGCAAATGTTTTTACAACTGAAAGCGGTTTAACCGTAACTTTAAACAACTGGTACCAAATCGAATGCGCTAACGGTCTTGTAGACGCTGAACTGATAGAGATCAGCAAAGACGGGTTAAGATTCCGCGATAATGCGCTACAAACTTACTGCATACCTTTTAACCTTGATTTCCTTATTACATCAGAAGTACACAGCGCCAACCCGGTGTTTATCCAATCACTTGAAGAGCTTGCAACATACATAAGCGATAACACAGAATCAGGTGATGAAATAATAGTTAATGACTCTTTGCATTTTGGTTGCGGACTGTACGCATATAGTAGCGATGATTTTGTTTTTACAGGCGTAGAAACAGAAGAAGGCAAAAACCCGGTTTTCCTTCATATCAAGAACACTTATAATAACATTCTGGCAGCTCTTAAAAATTTGCTTTGCCGCGATGGATATCTAGACGTTAATACGCTTAATATTACTTTGTGTCTCTAACCTACCTTCTAATACGTTACGATTATGAAAAAATATATCTTCACATTGTTTGCTTTATCAGCTCTTTATATTGCAATATATATTATAAATATCCTGTTTGTGATAATCAATTATTCGGCCCTTTTAATTGGCCGTTCTCCCTCTCTCTCTTTCGGTTCGCAAATTTCATTTGCAGGCTGGGGGCTTCCTCTGGTAGTTGTAATTGCTTTGGCTGCGTTCCTGATGAACGCAGCATACGCAGCAGCCGAAAAGAAATAACCAATCAATAAAACAGAAACAATAAGTAAAACCTTTTAAATGATTATGAATATGAAGACTTTTAAAGTGAACCGCGATTTATTAAACAAGTTAGTTAACGGTCGTTTGAATATTATCCACTGGGACGTACAGAAAAACGCAGAACGTATCTTAAAAGAAAACCGAGTAAAAGCATTCAGAAAGTATGTAAGCAAAAGAGCCGGGAAAAACGCTACATTACAACAGATTGTAGACTGCATTAAAGATTATGACTGGTTCGGTGCATACGCCAAATTTAAAGGGTATGATTTGGAATTTTTTGGGATGACTCCTGCTGAAACTCTTTCCGGAATGTTCCAATATCTGAATGATAATTACGAAAAGAAGGGCGATATAAATCAGCTTGACGGTAAAAAGTTTACCATAACAGGCGTAAAGGGTGAATTTACATTCTACTACTGTTTCATGCACTACCTTTTTGCAGAGGGAAGAATAAGCGTAAATGACGCTTTAAACTACATGAGAGCCTGAAACATATTATTATAAACCTAAACGATTATCATTATGAAATATTTCCAGAATATAACCAGCCTTTCAGAGTTGAAAAAACAATACCGTGAACTGGTAAAGAACAATCACCCGGATAAGGGCGGCGATATAGCCGTAATGCAGGCAATAAACAACGAGTTTGAGCAGTTGTACAACATTTGGAAAGACCGAAAGGAAGCAGCCGATACAACAGGCTACGCCAACGACTACGAAGGTGCAACCGCCAAGCAATACACGCAACACGTTTACGAGGAGTACGGCTGGACCGGATCACGCCGTGACCGTTCGTACACACGTAAGGAACTGAAAGTAATTTTCGCTAAGTGGTTAAAAGAAACTTATAAGGGCTGTACATTCTCTATCAGCCTGAGCGGATACAACAGTATTTGCGTGCGGCTTCTCAAAGCTGATTTTAACCCGTTCAAGGGCGATGTGAAATTAAAATATAGCTTTTCGCGCTACAGTATAACCGATGATCCGGAACTGAATGACCGGGCAAAAGATATGTTTAATAATATAGAATCTTATCTCATGTCATACAATTATGACCACTCAGATTTAATGACCGATTATTACGATGTAGGCTTTTATCTGGACATGGTGATAGGCAGCGGTAAAACTCCGTTCAAAGTGGAGATACCGAAAAGCCGCCGCGCGTCTGGGGCTTGTTCCGCTGAATTCAAGTACAAGGAAGGGCCGGCACACCAGGCAATAAAAAAAGCGTTAGGCAAACAATACTTTGCCGATGTTGTAAATTATGGGTTAGTATTAGGTTCTGATTATATCTATAATGATAGCGTATTTTTTAGCGCGAATAATTATTCAGCGCCAAAAACTATGCGTAAAAAAATGGATAAACTTTTATCCGTTGGAATAGTTACAAAAGCTAAATACGGTTGTATTGTGTTCGTAGGTTATACTTCAGAAGTAGAAAAAGCTTTAGCCGATGAAGACCGCGCAAAAGAAGAAGCTTTCAAGGCATGGCAGGAAGAGCAGCACACCGGAAAGAAGCAGGAAACAAAACGCGAAAGCACAAAGGAACAGCCGGCGCATGAATGCAACAAGGAAGCCGAGGAAATCGGAGCTTTCAAAATTGTAGATTATTCGGAAAAAGCGTTTGCAGTGGTTGGTGATACACGCGAAATTAAAGATACATTAAAGCAGCACGGAGGGCGTTTTAATCCATCGCTGACCGTTGGCGGCTCGAAGGTTGCCGGATGGATATTTAGTAAAAAAAGTATAGACGCGGTGCGTAATTCCTTGCGTGCCTTCTGCACTCAGGAACAGCCAGCCGAACAGCCTGTACAGACCGAACACACCGAGGATCAACCAGCAGCAGAACACAACCAGCAGAAGCCGGAACAGCCGGAACAGGCCGAGACGGAAAATAATAGTGCAGCCTATGACGTTACGCAAAAATCACTGATTTTTCCGAGACTCACGTTAATCTCTACATATATATATAGTTTATATGAGATTAACGGAGTACCTTTTATTTCTCATTGTAAGATTAGGAACGATAAAGCCTTAAAGGAGGGAGAAATATTTAATGTATATACAGACGACGAACATAAATACGGCGTTGAATTTGACGGTGAAAGTATTGAAACAAGCATTTTAAGGGATCTTTCATTTATTCTTAAAACAGAGTGCAACGAATTCGGAAAGGCTTTACCGAAACAATTTGAGGGACTGAAAGGCGTAAACATAGTTAACGATTTGCTTTTATTGCTTGATGTCCTGCAGGAGCTTTTAACCGAGCAGCCGAAAGCAGAAGAAAAACAGCCGACACCGGAAGACGTTGCAAAGGTATTAGAACTTCTTCCCGCTTTGCTCGATGATGTATGCCAGATACTGAGAGCAAACAAACAGAGAAAAGAACCTGCATCAGGAGACCGAAAAGAAATAGATAACACCACATACAACAGTGTTTGCACATCTGTAATCGGCACGGGCGAATATAAAGCCGCAAGGCAAGCGATAAAGCAAGCCGTAAGGAAATACAGATTCACCGTACCTCAGCTTAAGTATTTATTATTCATAATTCATAATCACCCCGGCATCAGCCGGGAAAGTGTAAGGGATGCGGCGTGAGCCGCGCCCCTTATATAAATTACCTGGCTATGGAATTTTTCAAAAATCACAGATTCTTAATCAAAAATATAATGTCATGTTTAAAAACATTCAAGCAATATCAGATAAATCGTACCAGATTTTTTCATACCTTGCCGAAAAATCAAGAAACGGAAACGGATATTTCAAGCAGGATGCCGGACGCGGATATATGCCGGCAGTGATTGAAAACATTATGAACGGTGAAGGGTGGGAACATATCAGCCTTACGCATTACGGAGAATGCAACGGAGACCTTATGGCCGACCCTGAAATGATTTTCTTTCACGACCTGAAAGAGCATAAAGCTTATGCTGCATACTATCGGAATGACTATGCATCAATTGAAATGAACGCTATCAAGTTCTCAGACGATGGGAAACCTAACAAAGTCCATACAGACAGACAAAAAGACTTGACAAGTTTTGCGGAACTATGGATGATGAATATTAATGAACAACAGAATTTAAACTTTTAGCATAATAAAAACATGGAAGGATCAACTATTTTCTCAATTATCTTTATCCTGCTTTGTGCAGGCTATCTGGTGGTAAGATACCGCCGCTACAACATTCATCGTGCACTGAATCTGCCGAAAAATCCTCCGCGTTACCCGGACAGTGCCATTAAATCGGCCAAGGAAATAGGTAAATTCCTGTTCACCCGTGCGGAGATTTGCGGAGTTCACTTCATGACGGCCGACAAAGATACGGGCGTTTCCTATGAAGCTATCCGCGACATCTCTCGGGGGAAAGACACGCACATAGTGAACTTCCTGCGCATGGCTCACTTCCTGGGCTGTGAGGTGGTGATACGGCAAATCGGTACGACCGACACCGAGGACCCGGCAACCACTCCGCAAGTTTACGAGGAAATGATTGCCAATATTGAAGAGGAGAACAGAAGATAAAAAACAAACACTTCAATTAATTGATATTCAGCACCGGTTCAGGCGTGAACCGGTGGTTTTTTGAATTTTAGATACAATTTTAATGCGATTTTTGCTTAAAATTGTTACATTTGCCATGCGAAAGAAAAACAATGAATTAACCATAAAAGCAGGGAAAATGATCTATACTAACCAACGACGCAGGGAGCTTAACAAAGCTCTGTTTTCTAAACTGCAAAATCCCCTTATTACTACGCTCGCCGAGGAAGGCGACTCACACATTTTTCTTGAACATCTGCCAAAGGATGCCGAGGAAATTCCCACAGACGACTGCCTGATACGTAATGTACCGCGAGGTGTGCTGCCGTGGAACCAGGTGATGCCGGTATTCATTCCTGCTATGTACAACGGGAAGAAAGCATATCTGGTGAACTACGTGAACAATTCACAGAAGAGCATACAGACGGCACTCGAAAAACTGAACACCTGCGGAATGTATTACATTCCCGGCATGACGCTGGAGAAAGGAGTGGATTATAGTACAGAAAAACATTAAAACTATTCTATAATATATTTGATATTTCATATTATTAGGTTATATTTGTAATATGAAATCATCAAAGGTATTAAAGATATTAAATATTAGCAGGCAAACGCTTGTCAAATATGTAAAGAATGGCGATATACGTGTAGTGATACAGGCGAACAAGCAGTATGATTACAACGAAGAAGACGTATATCGAAAAGCCGGACTTTCCGAAAATCGTGTAAATGTGGTTTATGCGAGAGTTTCAACTTCTAAACAGAAAAGAGACCTCGAGAATCAGGCAGAAACTCTTATAAGCTATTGTAATGCGAATGGAGTGAAAGTAGATAAAGTGTATAAGGATATAGCAAGCGGAATGAATTTTGAAAGGAAACAGTTTCGCTCTATGCTGGAAGATGTCTTGAATTATAGAATAAGGAGTATATACATTACGTACAAAGACCGCTTCAGCAGAATATCCTTTGATATGTTTGAACGTCTGTTTTTGGAATACAACTGCAAGATTATTGTAATCAACAAAACCGAATCAACGACTGAAGATGATGAGAAGGAAATATTTTCCGACATCATTTCAATGCTTCACTGCTTTGCCATGAAGATGTATTCAAGGAGACGGAAAAAGAAAATGGAACTGATAAGGGAGGACTTGAAAAATGAACTTGATATATAGTTTTTACATTCCGCAAACGGAACAGCTTGTAAACCTGTGCAAGGTTTCAAACAACCTCTACAATCAGGCCTTATACCTGTTCCGTCAGGCTCTCAAGAACGAGAACCGATGGCTGTGGTATGCCGATATGGATAAGCTGATGAAAACCACACCCAACCTTGAGGAAGAGATAAACTACAGGCTCCTCAAAGCTCAGGTATCGCAGCAGATTCTGAAAGTTCTGGACAGGAATGTGAAAGCATACTGCAAGGCTATAAAGGACTTTAAGGCACACCCTGCCAAATACAAGGCTATGCCGCAGCTTCCGTCTTTCAGAAAGCGCGGAAGCCTGTTTAATCTGTATTATCCTAACCAATCGGCACAAATTAAGGATGGAATAATTCGTCTTGCAAAAGATTTAAAAATTTTTATTCCTCAATGGGATAAGTATAAGGAACGTATCCAGGACTTTCAGCAGGTAAGGATACTTCCTTCCGGCAAGAAGATGAAAGTTGAAATAGTTTACCGTCAAGAGGTTAAAGATGCAGATTTAGACAAGTACAAATACGCTTCAATAGATTTGGGCATAGACAATCTGGCTACGATGGTAACGGAGAAAGGTAGCTTTCTTTATAGCGGCAAGTTCCTGAAGTCTTACAACAGGAACTTTAACCGCCAGCTTGCAAGGCTGCAAAGCATAAAGGACAAGCAGGGAATAAAGAAAGCTACAAAACGTATGCAGGGCCTTTATGAAAAGCGTGACAGATACTTTGAGGACGCATTTCATAAATACAGCCGCATGATAGTCAATCATCTTATAGAAAACAGAATAGGAAACTTAGTTGTAGGCTACAACACCGGCTGGAAGCAGTCGGTAAACATCGGAAATCGCAACAATCAGAAGTTCGTGCAGATTCCGTTTGCGAGACTGGCTTCCTGTCTGAAATATAAATGTAGAATGGCTGGAATACGGTTCGTGGAAAATGAAGAATCCTATACATCAAAGTGTGATGCGCTTGCAAAGGAAGAAATCGGGAAACATGAGTCGTATCTCGGAAAGAGAGTAAAACGTGGACTGTTCCGTTCTTCTACAGGCAGATACATCAATGCCGATGTAAATGGAGCAGTAAACATTTTAAGAAAAGTAGTCGGTGATTCTGATTGTATCAGTCAGATAACCGGTAGCGGGCGGTTGTTGCGTCCGATAAGGTACAGCAGTCCTTTCAGGGTTGCGTGACTTATGCAAAAAACAGAATAGATTTTAATAATTTGAATAGTTTTTACAACATGAATGAATTTAAGAAGATGGCCATGAAGGGATGCCTTATCCTGATTGGCCTTGTACTGGTAGTAGGATTCTGCCTGTATGGAATCATTAGTCTTATAAAACAATTTATCTGAAAACGGTATGGAAGAAAAAAGATATTACTACAAGGTGTCGCTATCGAACACGCATCGCGGACGCTGCATTCAGGAACTGATTGATAAAGGGAATAGAGCGGTGGAAGCGGCCAACGAACTGGCAGCCAGTCTGGGTGCTGAATCGCGGACGGACCGTCCGGGACGGCTGTTCCCGGGAGTAGGAATCGGAAGCCTGAAGTTCCATAGAGTTCCCAACCTTTTTGCCTACCAGTTTATCGGTAAGGGAGAATATATCCCGAATATGCAGAACGAGAAAGGGCAGGAGATAGCACGTAAAATCATGGGCCTGCCTGACGTGACCTCCGACGATTTCCGGGTGGCGTTTGGCATTCCAATAAATCGCCAGCACACTCCGCAGTGGTTTATCTACAACGGAAAGGCGTACCTGTGCAGCCGCTATCCGCTGGGCGATGAATACGAAACCATCCTCCAGCAGGAGTTTGATTCAAAACGGAAGAAAGTATGAGCTATCAGGTGAATCTTTTCCGCAAGCCTCCGGTAATTGGAGAAGTAGTTTCGCGTGCGGAATACCGCGAGATACTTCTGGCACGCATGGCTGCCGGCGACCTCTATGCGTCGGAAACGCTGGCCATGGTGCGAAAGGCCGACATGGCGCTGGATGTGCTTCGTGAAAAACCTATATACAAAAGAAATAATGAATCCGTTTGATATTTTTCTGGTTGCTATATTATGTGTAGCTTTTGGATGGAGTATTCTTTTTGCAATAGGAATAACTGTTTCTGCATTTAAAGAACTATTGAAAATGATAAAACAAATGATGGAGGATTGACATGGGATGTTTTATTTGTGCCAGGAAAATGGCACGGAAGATTTCCGAAAGAAAAAGCTACGGAAGACCAGAAACGCCGTGTGGGTAAAGACGGACTGATTCAACATAAATGAAAGATTATGGGAGAGAAGAAATTCAAGCATGTAATGATAGATACGGAAACGCTGGGAAGGACACCTGGAAGCGTGGTCCGTTCGGTGGCTGCCGTAGAGTTTGACCCGCAAACGGGTGAAACCGGAAGACAGAAGGTGTGGAAAATAGACCTTACCGATTCCATCCGATACGGTTTTAAGGTAGAAGCATCTACACTTAAATGGTGGATGATGCAGTCGGACGAAGCACGACGCGAATTTGTGGAAGGAGCAGAAACACCACTGGAGGATTTCCTGGAGGATTTCATGCAATTTATAGCTGCTACGGACGAAGGGAACGACTTCACGTTATGGTGTCTTCAGCTGGATTTCGACGTGGCTATGCTTCGTTCCATGTATTCATGGTATAACCTGAACGTGCACAGATGCGACGAAGAAGTGCTTCCGTGGAACTTCCGGAAAGTGCGCGATGTGCGTCCGTATATGGATGCTCTGGATAGTGCAGGCCTTCTTCCTCCGAAGGTGGCGGACAGACACACTCCGCTGGCCGACTGCCTGGCTCAAATAAACTGTGTGCATCTGGTTGAAAAGAATAATCTTGTAGTGAGATAGTGGTATGCCGCAAGCAAGTATTTTCAATATGGATTGTATGATAGGAATGGCTTCTTTGGAAGCTCATTCCTTGGACTGTATTATATGCGATCTTCCGTATGGCGTGCTGAATAAACAGAATCCTCATGCAAAATGGGATACGGAACTTCCTCTTGATGAACTGTGGAGTCAGTATCGCAGACTGATAAAACCAAACGGTGCTATTATCTTATTCTGTCAGGGAATGTTTACAGCCCGTCTGATGATTAGCAATCCAAAAATGTGGAGATACAATTTAATCTGGAAGAAAGGTACACGTTCATCCGGATTCCTGAATGCTAACCGTATGCCGTTACGTAATCACGAAGATATAGCGGTATTCTACCAGAAGCTTCCTGTATATCATCCTCAAATGACAGTAGGGGAGAAGAATCACGGAAGAAATGTAAGAGGGGTTCAATCAAATAACAAATGTTACGGAGATTTCAAGGTAGTAGATACTGTATTTACCAACGAGAAATATCCGCTTTCGGTAATAGATATTCCCAAAGAGCATGACAGCTTTTATCATCCTACACAGAAGCCAGTAGCACTTTTAGAATATCTCATACGAACTTACACAGACGAAGGTGATACAGTGATGGACAACTGTATGGGTAGTGGAACGACCGGTGTAGCTTGCATGAATACAGGGCGTAACTTTATCGGATATGAGAAAGAAAAGAAGTATTTCGACATTTCTCAGGAAAGAATATTTTCAGCTCAGAAAGGAATTAATACCGCAAACGGGAAACTGATACAAGGAGATTTATTTAAGCCATGAACGTCACCACCGATACAATAAACCACATATACCAGTATGCCACCTACCGCACAAACGAGCGTTGCGGAGAAACCGTAACCGTTCCAGGACTTACGGAAGGTGCGCATACCTTTTGCCGTAGCCGGCTGGAAGAAAAATATATGTTTGTGCTTTCGGCTGTGAAGGGACTTCCTCGCGTGATGCGTTACAGCAATCGTCCGGAAGGCGCTCCATGGATTCTGGCACGCGGTCACGGAAGCCGATACGAAGGGGCCACGCTCGATTCAGCCGAGCGCCTGCTGGTGATGGCCGTCGCGCTCGGTATTGTGCGTGTGATGAAACCATCCTGCGACTCGTGCGATGTGCCGAATGTGGTGATTGACGACGAACGACTGCGGAAAATGGAAATGCTGCATCCCAAACATTCCAGACGTTTTTCATTACTGAACTGGTAAACCTTACTCTATGCTCACACTCGCCAACCGGACCTACGTTCTATGCTTCGAACAGTCGTACACAGCGGCCGCACTCATGGAGTGGATTGAAGCAGGTAAAGAGCCCGAAATATCTATCCGGAATGCCAAAAAAGGAGTAGAACGAAGCGTCGTTTTTACCATAAAAGACAAAGACGGCATTTATCTATCACTTATTCAGCGTATTGCATCTGTTACATCAGCAAGAATCCATGTAAAATCGGAGGTTTTATGAAATTTATCAACAATTTTAATGCGATTTCGGTTGAAAATTGTTACATTTGCCATGTCATACAATGACATGTTGGGTGATAAAAGGTATTTGTAAATTCAGGGTTCCGCATCCGTGCGGAGCCCTTCGTAAAACCTGAAATACATGGCAAAGAAAAACATAAAATGCTATAACTCCGGTAAAATAGGCGGTCTTTCCTACCTCCAGGCATACAAGAACTTTGAGAATGCAGATCAGGAGATTTCCGCGATGGGTTTCACTCCCGTAAATCCTATCATTCTCGGACTGAAACCATCGCGCCCGTACTGGATGCACATGGTGTGGGACATTCTGCTGCTTTCCCGTTGCGGTCACATCTACCTGCAGCAGAACTGGAAGTCAAGCCGTGGAGCAAGAATCGAGTTCAGGGTGGCGAAATTCCTGGGTATTCAGATATGGTTTCAGGGAAATCCTGGGGAAGACAATTTGTACAGCGAAAATTTTTGTGATGTAATGAAATGCAAATAAAATGGGAAAAACAAAAATCAAACTTACAAGTAAGCAGAAAGCAATTATAAAAGCAATTTGCATAGCTTCCGGCCTGTTTATCGGGAACCGGATTTTCAATCATGTATCAGCTTGGCTTGGCATTGCAGTTATATGCGTGACTCTGCTAGCATCTATTTATTTAATCTATAAACACATCAAAAAAACTTATGAAAAAAACGATTAATTTAATTATTGCGGTAATAGGAATAGTATTATTATCCGCATGTTCTCGTGTAGCACCTAACTATGCAGGTGTATTAATGGAAAACTACGGTAAAAATGGGAAAGAAGACTTCAAGATTGTATCGGGTAAAGTATCTTTATGGGAACCTGGTACAGAACTTTTTCAAGTTCCGCTGTTCGACCAACGTGGAGGTTTCCAAGAGCCGGTTATTTTAAAAGCTGCGGACAACACAGAGTTTACAGCATGTCCGGTATATTCATATAAGGTTGTTAAGAGCCGTGCGGTAGATGTAGTATTCGACAACAAGCATATCGGTGGAGGAAACGATTTTATGACTTCACTTGAAGATAATATACTTGAGCCACGAATGTATGACCTGATAAAAGAAGAAAGCAGGAAATATAAGACAGACAGTCTGATGGCAGACGGAGGTTCTCTTGCTTTTGAAAAAAATCTGGAACAAATAGTAAGGAAAGAATTTAATGATAGAGGTCTTGAATTGAGAAGCTTCTCTGCTCAGCTTGAATTTTCAAATAAAGTAAGAGAAAAGATAGACAGTCGTAACGAAGTAAATACCAATATTTCCGTTCTTGACCAGCAAATTGAAGAACAAAAAAAGCGTAACGAACTGGAACAACTTCGTACAGAACAGCTTTTGATTCAAAGCCGTGGTTTAACTAAAGAAATTCTTCAAAAGCAGTTTATTGAAAAATGGGACGGTAAGACACCATTATACGGTGTTGTTCCTGAATTTCTTAAACTCACGAAATAACTATCTAAATAGCCAAGTTGAATAAAATGGCTCCCGCGTGAAGTGCGTCGGCGCACGTTTTCCATAATGTTTAGTTTTAAAGTTTTGACAAATTCACATTTCAGGGGTTCGACTCCCCGGCGCGGGACTAAATCTTAAAAGAAACGATATGATTAACAAATGTACATTCATCGGTAATCTGGGGAAAGACCCCGATTATAAAGTGCTGGAAAGCGGACACAAGGTAGCAAGTTTCTCCATCGCCTGCAGCCGGAAAGTGAAAAACAAGGAAAATGGAGAAACAAAGGAATATACGGAATGGATTCCCATTGTGGCCTGGGACAATCTGGCCGAAATCATCAGCCAGCTGGCCCGCAAAGGTTCGCAGGTATATGTGGAAGGGGAGTTCCGCACACGAAGCTACGAGGCAGAAGGAACCGGAGAAAAACGCTATGTATCCGAAATATGGGCACGCGATTTCCGTCTGCTCGGACGGAAGGCAGAATCATCGTCTGCTCCGCTTCCTACTTCGCCCGACGATTTCGGCAGTCAGTCAGCGCCGGCTTCTGCTCCTTCACCCGCTCAGCCGGCACAAGCGGCCCCACAGCAGCCTACGCAGGGAACGCTTAATATGACTGACGAAAAGGATGATCTTCCTTTTTAATACGAACAGATTAATCATTTAGCGATATGAACGAATTTACAAACCCGGCAGGGAATCTGGGAAACAATCCTTTCTTGCAGGCTCCCTCCACCATTTTACCCATGAAGGGGAAAAGCTCTGAAACAGGGCTTGCGGCTTCTATCAGCCGTCCGAAATCCATGATTCCCGTCAAACGAAACCGGTTTGACCGCTACACTGCACAGCAGCGCATGGCCAGTGCAGACATTCTGAACGCCCACCTGCTCATGGTGGAAATCATGATGACCAATATCACTCAGAAATACATCTACGAAGTGGTTTCCTGCCTGAAGGAACGCGGACTGATGCGTCACAACATGAAGCGCAGGGCCAACGAACTGGTAAATCTGTCTAGTGACCTTATGAAGCGATGCAATGCGCACGATGCCATGCAGGTTCGTACCTTTACAGAAACCATCCACCCCGGGCTGTCCGGAAGTTTTATTAGGGGGGGCGGCACACTGACACAGAAGCTTCAGAACATCTTCTGGAAAACCTACGGAGAAAAAATCAACCTCATTTATTTTGCTACCAAAAATGCGCTCGACAAGTGCAACGTGCGCCAGAGCGACCTTGTATCGAACATGGAGATGGTGGCCATGATGTGTACCACCGGAATCGAGTTCTACGACTGCATGTGCCGGAAGGTGGACGGACTGCTCAACGGAGTAGGGAAGGTGAACCGGCAGAAAAGCCAGCACAACGAAAAGATGATGGCTGCGGTGAAAGATATGCTGCGTGAGATGGTGGGAAACATTGAAATACCCGATAAGGAGGGAACGGATGTGCGCACCTTGACCGCACAGTTCCAGATGGAGCTGGTGAAAGACGACCTGTTGAAACTGGTGGAGAGCGGAATCGTTTCGCTACAGGTAGAGTTTATAGAATACGTCATCGCCAGTCTGCGCATGAAGATGGCCGGAGAAGGGCTCTGCTTTCAGGACTACCGCACACTGATGGCACGCATGGGCACTAAGAACAACGTGCGTATGCTGCTGAATGAAATCGCTTCGCTCCCTCTTCCTGAATCGGACGACTATGAGGTGTACGATGTCATGGAAATGTTGCCCGATGCAAAGGCAGAAGGCGAAAGCGTGATTGACAAGTTCCGTCACCTATGCCTGGAAGACCATATCCGCACAGTACCTGAAACAAACGAATCCATTACTCTCAGAAAGCTTCGTCAGGAAGTCTACCGCAATCACGGCACACTGAGTATGCTTACCCTACGCTATCTGTACAACGTGTTTGGCACAAAGAAGGCTATGGCAGAATACATAGCGCGTGCGGATGCCGACGTAATGGCGCGTACACTCCGTATGCTGAAAACGGTCAAAGTGAGTCAGCTTGCGCTAAAAGACGGATGCCGATACGAACTCAACCTCGGTCAGGGCGTGCGTGCCATGTATGAGATGCACGGTTATACCCGCGAAAAGTTTGCTTCCATGGCAGGTGTAGGAACAGACCGGCTGCTGGAACTGGAGGCCATGGGCGACCTGGCATCCTATCCCCATGCGGAGAAAGCCGTCGGTCCGCTGGTAATGGACGTGGGTAAGATGCTGGGTGCAGACCCCCGTTACGTGCTGTTTGCTTCCTTACGTGAGACAAAAGAGAAAGGCACACTCCCGGAGGTTTATAAACGCCTTTTCCGCGAGATGGAGAAAGTATATAACGATAAAAACGATAAATCAGAAGAAGATGGGAAAGAAGAGAAAAAGGAATAACAAACGAGTAAATCCGCCTGAAATAAATAAAAGAATACTCAATGGCTTCCTTGATATGGAATCAGACGCTGGAAATATGATGGAACTATTCGGAGGTTTTTGGCCATTAATTGAGAAAAAAGAACAGGATATGTTAAACATCCGAGATATAACCGAAGTCCCACAGCTTGATTTCAGAAAAATAATAGGCAATAAACAACCATCAGGAACTAAAATAGCAACATATATGGAAGGTAAAATTAACGTATCAAAATTCAGTGTCGGACAGGTAGTAAAGCTGAAAGACTACGACGCGCTTAAATTGGTGAATGAGACCCTGACGTATCAGATGGGGGAATTTGATTTAAAACATATCTCAAATGCTCAGGTTGCAATCTACAAAGTGCATAATACACGTCAGCTCCGCAAGGACGGGAAGCCTGTGTTCTGGTATGAGGTAGGTCAGTGGGGTCGGAACATAGTCGACGTTCCGGAAGATTTTTTGGAAAAACTGCCTGAACCGGTAAATATACCTGATGATAACGAAGGAGGAGAAAAACAACCGGAGATTCCTGTAGAAGAAACTATGGATGAAATGGTTGAGAAGTTTGAAGAGGTGCTGCACGAGCTGGTATCTTACGATAAAATGGCAGGTAGAGATCCAAATCTTTATCATATCAGAATAGGAAATTTGTTCAAGGCATGTTTCATGAATGATATTACCTATTCAGACCGGATAGAAGGCTTGCTGCATATTACAAGCATCGCCCGTGCTGCATATCAAGGCTATGCGGAAGTTAAGCTTTCTATGGACGAAATCAGCCAAGAACAGCTTGACACCTATCGCAAAAAGAATGCCGACTATGGAAACGCCTTTGAAAAGTCAATGGACGAAGACGGACTCTTGGTAGCCAAAATCCGCATCGGTGACAAAATTCGGAGAATAAATTCCCTGATTAAAAATAATGGTGAAGGGCAGGTGAAGGACGAAAGGCTGGAAGATACTTATCTGGACCTGGCCAACTACTGCGTGATGACAATTCTTTGGATCAGAAAACAAAAGTAAGATATGAAAAAAGAGTTTATATATCAAGGACACACAAGTTACCAAAATCCTTTTTGTGAAGAATGGGAGTGCTCGGATAATCAGTTGGAAAATTCTTTTAAAGACAAAATAAAATCCGATGAAATAATATTCCCGAAGGAAGTAGTACACCCTATGATGCCAAACTTCCTGAAGTTCCTTTATGAAGAATGTAATTCTTTTGAGGAAGAAGGTGATATTGATACTTCTATGATTAAAATTTACAATCACTCCATATTCTTCCTGTTGTTTTTTTACAAAAAATATCATCATGAAAAGATGATTGTAGAAAAAGAAATAGAAGAAAGATTTAAAAGAGAAATATATCAGGCCGATGGTCAGTTCTATCGAATGATTACTCTACGAGGTACACCGGTGGCAGGAATAATATTAAAATCAAAAATTAAAGAAATCTATTTTTTGCTGAATAAACAAGAAGCAGAATCACAATCAGAAAAAGTAGAAAATGCTTTTCTCGATTTAGCTACTTACGCAATAATGACAATTATTATCTAATTCAATAAAATAACTATGGCAGGAAGTAATATCAGCAGAGACCACATCGCTATGGAAGCGATGAAGGTGCTCATGGAGAAAACAGTTTCAAACAATCTGACATTAAAAAACAGGATCAGACAATTCTTTGGTCTGAATCATAAGACATATACAGCATTTGACGAGAAGATGATAGCTAAATTATCATACGAAATGGCCGATGCCATGATTGCACAACGCGAAAAAATACGGGAGGAAAAATTATGATGCACACATGGTTTGAAGGGAAAATCCGCCACGAAAAGGTAGGGAAAACGGGATGAACAAGAAAGTGACAGAGCCCTATCTGGTAGATGCCATGAGTTTCACCGAAGCCGAAGCACGTCTCATTGAAGAAGTCACGCCGTTTATTACAGGAGAGTTCACAGTGACCGACATCAAACGGGCCAACTATAGCGAGATATTTCCGTCCGACGAGGAAGGAGCCGGCATCTGGTACAAATGCAAGCTGTACTTTATCACCATCGACGAGAAAAGCGGTGCGGAGAAGAAGACAGCCACCAACATTCTGGTACAGGCTGCCGACCTTCGCGATGCGGTGAAGAAGCTGGACGAAGGCATGAAAGGTACGATGGCCGATTACGTGATAGCTTCCGTAGCCGAAACCGCCATCATGGACGTATATCCGTATCAGGCAGAAGCCGAAGCTCAACCTGATTCCGAGGAATACGACTACGAAAAATTGTCGGCGGCTGCCCGTGTATGTCACAACTTAGGAATCACAGAAAAGGGCGGAAAGAAATGTATCAATACTGACCCAATAGGTGTGCTGAATATTCATTACGGTTACGGAAGCGGACTGAAACTCATTCAGCAGCTTATCAACAAAGGCGTTCTGAAACGGGAGAAAGACTATATTTCTGTGGTGGACAAACCGCTGGAAGAGTTCGACTGGTACATCAAACAGAAGGAAGACGATGGAAAAGTGGAATAAGGCACTGGACATTCCGGTAGAGATACTTTTTAAGTACCTCTGCCGTGACTACCGGCGCGAACAGGCACGCACGGAGGAGCTGGAGAAGAAGGTGGAAAAGCTTCAGGCAGAGTTGAACTACGAGCGAAACAACACGCCCACGGTGGAGAAATTGCAACGCCGGGTTTCATCGCTCAAAACAAAAGTCCGCGAGCAGGAAGGAACCATTAAGGCAAGAAACCTTGCCATTAAGCGCTTGAAAGGTGAAATAGGTGGATAATTATGGGAATACTGGAAAAATTTGAATATACGGAAACAAGCATACAGGACGGGCTTCGCAGCTTCATGAGCTCGCCGAGGTTCTTTCTTCGCAACATGTACGTGTTCGGGTGGGAGAGCGATGTGCTGATCCTCACGAATTCCGGTTACTGGTACGAGATAGAAATCAAAATTTCGCGTGCCGACTTCCATAACGACCAGAAGCATAAATCGCAAAAGTTTAACTTCATGGCCGACGGAGACACACGTAACAAACCGAACTATTTCTACTATGCTGTGCCGGAAGGAATGATTTCGCCCGACGAAGTTCCCTCGTTTGCCGGTCTGATTTACATGCACCGCTCGCGTCTGGAAGTTATCAAGAAAGCTCCAAGATTGCACAAAGAAAAAATCAGAGAAGAAGGTCTGGGGCTGGCCGACAAATTCTATCACCACATGGTAAAGGCAAAGACAGAATGCGCACAGGCCCGTCGTGAAGTAAATGACCTTCATAAGCCATTCCGGAAGGGATACAAGATGGGAGCCATGATTGCAGTAGATGTAGCCTTACAAAAAATTCGTCTGCTTTGCCCGTATCACAAAGAGATAGATCAGGTGAAATTCTTCTGCGAAAAGCAGCAGAAGGAGTTCCGTTTCTTCTGCCATGGAGAATGTGGCCTGCTGGATAAGCTTCAGGATGAAATGGAGAAATCACTTAAAATCGGAGCCTATGTGGAACAGTGATAAAGCATTATTTGACAAACTTCGTGAAAGATTAGGAGGAAAGTATAAGGAAGGTATGCTCACCTATAAGGAAGAGAAACATCCAGAACTTGATGAAGCCGAAGTTTTGAAAGCAATTCATACTATTTCTATTTACAGTAAACTTCCGGAAGAAAAAATAAAGGAAGCTATTATAGAGCTTATCAATAAGCAAATATTTTACGAGAGATTTGTTGATGCAATAAACGAGTTTAGGAAGTCTGCAAAGCTTTTGCGAGATGCAGCATTTACAGCTTCTGAAGCTGTAATAAGAATGTATCCTCTCAAAAATATTGTGGAAGAACCCCCAACAAGTTACTCTCGTGGAATGGATAATTGCGGAGAAATGACTTTGAACTCAGATGCTGTGGAACATCTCAGACAACTCATTCTAGTACAAAGTCCCTGCAATGTAAACGGAAGCAATTGGGATAGGATTGAGAGCCAGCATGAGATAGCCAACCGCAACCGTCACACCTCACGCCATGTGCCGTTTTATTTCAGTATTGTCGGTCAGAACCGTCACGTACCCCGGAAGAACGGTAAGAAGTACCAGACAAAGTTTAACCGGAATGTGCGTCCGAAGGGTACACACACAAACTTTAAGTTTTACAGATAAACAAACACAATAAGGATGAAGAATAAAATACGAGTCTTTGAAGCATTTGCAGGATATGGTTCACAGTCTATGGCTTTACGCAGACTGGGCATAGACTTTCAGGTGGTCGGCATAAGTGAAATTGACAAGTACGCTATTCAGGCTTATATGGCCGTGCATGGCGATACTCCTAATTACGGCGACATATCAAAGATAGACTGGAGCAGTGTTCCTGATTTTGATTTTCTGACATATTCATTCCCTTGTACCGACATAAGTACAGCAGGACAGCAGAAAGGACTTGCAGAGGGTAGCGGAACACGAAGCAGTCTGCTATGGGAATGCCGTAAGGCAATAGAGGCAAAGCGTCCGAAATATCTTCTCATGGAGAACGTGAAGAACCTCGTATCAAAGAAGTTTACCCCGTACCTGAAAGAATGGCTCAGATTTATTGAAGGACAGGGCTACAGCAATTATACGAAAGTTCTCAACGCAAAGGACTTCGGAGTACCGCAAAACAGGGAACGTGTCTTTATGGTTTCGATATTGGGCGATGCTTCGTTCCATTTTCCGAAACCTTTCACTCTGGAGAAAAGGCTGAAAGATGTTCTTGAACAGGATGTGGATGAAAGTTTTTATTTGAGCGAGAAGATTGTAAAGACATTTCTTGCAAGAAACGAGAAGAATAAAGCTAAAGGAAACGGATTTAAGTTTGAACCTACTACAGGTGATGTGATTGCATCAAGTATTTTGACTAATGCCGGTTCAAGAGATTGCGATAATTACGTATATGTAGTAGGAAACACAAATCCTTCAGGTCATGGAATGAATGGAAACGTGTTCGATTCAAACGGATTGTGTCCTACCTTGACAACAAATAAAGGAGAAGGACCGAGAATTTTAGAATCATCACCAACAGATTTGAATTCAAAAGGGAAAAAATATGGGAATAAAAGAGTACAATCATTGGTTGATAGTGGAAAAATAAGTGGTCATGAAGTTCAATTTCTTGATGCTTATAATCAAACTGTATCTGATATATGTGGAACAATTAAGACGACTGTGGATTCTTCTTGTTTAAGTTTTATTTCAGAACCTATAAATCAAGCACTAATTATAAAACAAGCAACAAAAAAAGGATATATAGAAATTCCGACAGGAGGAGTGTTTGATGCTTCTTATCCTGAAAGTTTAACGAGAAGAGGTAGAGTACAAGATAATGGCAAAGTTTGTCCTACGTTGACGGCTGGCGGAGAACCTCCATGTCTTTATGAGGGGATGGAACAGAAATGTGTTGCATACACAAGGGACAGTAAAGGGAAAGTTATCAGTCGCCGACTTTCAGATATAGCAAACACCGTGCATGGAAGTACAGGCTGTGGCGGTAGTACGGACTGTTTTGTGGAAGAGCCTAAAATTATTCAAGTAGGTAATTTTTTAGATGATAAAGGCTTTGAGAATCCTCAGAGAGGTAGAGTTTATGATATTAATGGTTTAGCACCTAATATAGATACTTTCCAAGGAGGAGGAAGAGAACCTAAAATAATTGACAATTTCACAAATTACCGAATTCGTAAACTCACACCTCGCGAATGTTTCCGTCTTATGGGAGTTTCCGAAAAAGATATTGACAATATTCAGAAGTCAGGAATCAGCAAGACGCAGCAATACAAAATGGCCGGAAACAGCATTGTGGTAGATGTTCTTTATTACATCTTCAAGAAAATGTTCGTCGACAAGTCGTGTGAGGATGCTCAATTATCTCTTTTTTGAAAGAATAAAATCATGAAAGTATGAAAAAGAAATCAGATAAAAAAGAAAATGCACAAGCGTTGAAGATGAAGATAGATAAGATTGCGCTGGAATACGGATTCTATAAAGAGTCGAGCAATGCAGCAAATCTTTCGTCTAATTATCGTGACCCGGTGCTTCCGTTGCTAATCACATTCTATGCTACGACATGTACCATCGGGATAAGTTACTGTAAGCAACCTTTCAAATGGCATAAAGAATTAAAGGAGGAAAAGATAAAAGATGTGTTTGCGAATCCTTTGAATTATGTTTGATATAATAATAATTATGTTTAATTTGACAAAAATATGCGGTAAGCATCCGCAATACACAAGAGGTAGTAAACATCCAGTAGTCGCGGTAAATCCTGACGGGACTGTGGCCGGGTATTTTGAATCTATTAAAGAGGCAACAGAAAAATCCGGGAGAAGTAGACACGCAATCAGTAATAGTTGCCGGAAAAAATCTATATGCAAAGGGCTTCAATGGTATTACGAGAAGGACTTCAGAAAAATATATGAAGAGCAACGTATGGATGATTTGAAATTTAGTCTCAATCAGCACCGTGAAAAAGACTCTGGTCACTTCTGTAAAGGTCATAAATTAATCAAGTCATTCCAAAACTGGCCAAAGGAACTACAGGAAAAGCGACGTAAGATTTCAAGAGAACTCAGTAAAAGACTGATTAATGACCCCAACAGCAATTTTGGACCTAACCGGAAATCACCTCCTGGCATGAGTAAAAAAGTAATCGCTTTGTCAACAGGAGAAGTTTATTATTCAGTAGCTGAATGTGCGAGGAAAAACGGGATTGGATTGTCTGCGTTACACATGTCTCTTAGAAGAATGACACGCTGCGGAGGGGAAAAGTATATGCTCTATTCCGTGTATGAGGAAGTGAACAAAAGGCTAAAAGAAAACAAAGTAATTTAGAAAAACTACTTTTACATAAAAACATAAAAGTATAAAAACATTAAACTACGTATAACCAGCCTTGGGCGGCTTAAAGAACCCATCAGAAAAATGAAATACTCAAGCGCTATTGCAATTCTTACACTTGCATTTTTTTCAAGCTGCAGTTGCTCCACAAACAGAGACAGAAGCATGCTTCCTGAAAACCCAACAAACAACCAGACGTATCGCGACAGCAACGGAAACAGCTGGATTTACAATGCCATGCTGATGCGATGGATGATGTCCAGTCCGGGAGGAAACACCTACTATTACTATCCGTCGCAGGGGTACTACACCAACTCTTCCGGTGTGCAGGTCACTCCGCCGGCCAGCGTAAGCTCCGGAATCACTCCTTCCCGCTCCTCTTACAGCAGCTCCACTTCCGGGAGTAAAAGCACCAGTAAGGGAGCTGTGTTTGGAAGTACCGGACGAGGACATTCAATCTCTGCCTGATGGACGAAGACATCAACTTGTCACCGGTTGAAATGGTAGTTCTGTCCATGACCGTATTTGTGGTGTTCTCACTCGTTCTTCAGGAGTCAATCACCATAAATCCGGAAATGTGCAGACTGCTGTCATTGATGGACAACGTATGCTGCGTGGTATTCCTTTCGGAATGGATATACCGCTTTGTCCATGCAGAAAAGAAACGGCGCTTTGTTCTTCGCAATTTCATCGACCTGATAGCAAGCATTCCTTTCGGCTGGCTTCCGGGACTGAAAGCATTACGACTGATGCGTCTGGTTCAGGTCATAAGAATTGCAGGAAGCGTAAACCGGTTTGCCACCTACTGCCGCCACAATTCCATACAGACAGCAAGGTTCGCATTCTTCATCCTCTTTACGCTGCTCATGATGACGGGCCCGGTGCTTATCCTTTTCTTTGAATATGACTCCGGTTCCATCAACACGGCCGAGAATGCGCTTTGGTGGACCTACTGCACGGTAACTACCATCGGATACGGCGACCTTTATCCGGTTACAACTGGAGGGCGGATCTTTACGGTGTTTGTTAGTCTGGGAGGCATCGGGATGTTCGGAATCCTGTCTACTTTACTTATCAACTATGTAATACATATTAACCATGAAAAGAATAGCAATCAAACCGAGAGATAACTACCAAAAGAAGATAGAGAACATGGGCTTTAATTTCCACACGGACTACTGGAAAGAAAATGCCTACTATTCCTTTACCATGAAGGAAATCGAAGAAATTGAAAAAGCTACAAACATGTGTTATGCCATGTATGTAGACGCAGTGCAACACGTAATAGACTACAACCTATTCCACAAGCTTTGCATTCCTGCCGGAATGGAGCACGCCATACGCCAGTCATGGGAAAGAGACGACCTTTCTCTTTACGGGCGTTTTGATTTCGCGATGATTGACGGAGTGCCCAAGCTGCTGGAGTTTAATGCGGACACCCCTACCTCACTGCTCGAAGCATCCGTAGTGCAATGGCAGTGGAAGGAAGATTTGTTCAAAGACTCCGACCAGTTCAATGCCATCCACGAAAGCCTGGTGCAAAGCTTCAAGGATATTCAGGACCGGTACAGAATGGAGCGTTACCATTTTGTGTGCTGCCGTGAGAATGTGGAAGACGAAGAAACCCTTCAATATCTGGTGGCAGCAGCCATGGAAGCCGGACTGAACACGGCAGAAATCGAAATGGAACAGCTCAATCTGGACGAAGGCGCGTTTTACGACCCATCCGGAGAAAGAATAAGATGCTGTTTCAAGCTTTACCCCTGGGAGTGGATGATGAACGAGAGTCGGGAAGGATGTACGGCCGACATTCTCTGGCTGGAGCCTATGTGGAAATCGCTGATGTCAAACAAGGCCATTCTCCATATCCTGAGTGAGCTTTATTCGGATTCTCCCTACATACTGAAATGCACAGACCACTTGACACCCAGCATGAAAAACTATTGCAAAAAGCCGGTGTTCAGTCGTGAGGGCGCCAATGTCACGTTGGCAAAAGACGGACAGGTTATCGAACAGACGGGTGGTGACTACGGCGAAGAGGGCTATGTATATCAGGAACTGGCGGAAATCCCTTCTTTCGACGGTAAGTATCCGGTTATCGGTTCCTGGGTGATAGGAGGGCTTTCTGCCGGTATGGGTATCCGCGAAACGCCGTCAAAAGTAACAGACAACCTGAGCGAATTTATCCCTCACATCATAGAATAAGCCATGTCAGAACAGAAAACTATCAGTCAGGCGGTAAAAGAGGAGTTCCTGGACCTGACGCGCTGGGCAAATAATATGATCCGGCAGCTTCAGACCAACTTCGAGACACAGCATGTATGGCCGGGGGGATTCCCCGGTCCGTACATCGGGTACCGCAATACGCCGGCAGCCAAACGGAGTACCGGGCAGGCTTACCGGCGCATGTATGCCAAGGTGTTCAACGGTGCCGGAGGTGACACAAAGAAGATTTCCTTCTTCTTCAACTATTATCTGTATTTCGTGGATATGGGTGTCGGTGCCGGACAGCCCATCGAAGATGTGGAACGCAGCAAGGATGCCCGTTTCAACCAGCTTTATCAGATATGGAAAGAAGAAGGCGACCGCCAGTCACGACCCGTCATCGCCATGGAGGTGCGTCACCAGCTCCGGCGACTGGAAGTGCTCGTGTCTTCCTATTATCAGGACTTCATCGAAAACGGCGTACTGGTTTCTTTCCAGGACGAGTTTAAACGAAGTGATTATAAATTCCGGATGAAATGAAAACGATAATTAGAATATTGTCGAACACGTTCTTGCTGGTAGGGATGTATTTTCTCCAGCAGATAAGAATAGAACTGGCTATCCTTCTTCTGGGTGTCTTCCTCATGTTCCAAAAAGAATCGGAGCTGACTAATCTTCTTGGAGGAATTATCACAGCAGCTATGATAGTCAAGCTACTTTATGCTGAATTAGGAAAATTGGGAATATGGCTTTCGTTAATGGCTTTTGCTTTTATCGGATTTATAATGTTACTGGATAAAGAAATAAGAAAACCCACAAAATTTTAATTATGACAGAATTAAAAGAAATTATCGAAGAATGGGCGACGAAGTACAAGCCCATGCTTCATACGCCCGGAGAAACCGGAAAGAACAAACGGTTTTTCCTTTTCGACAACATTGTAGCTATTCCCTCGTTCATGAGCAAGCTGCCCGACGTGAAATCGCCTTGTGTGGGCTACGAATTTGCCCAGGACGGAACAATCAAAGGAGGGTTGGACAAACCTGTACACGTGGTTTATTTTCTCGTTAAAACGGGAAATATGAATCCTACCGACAAGCAGCAGTCATACGAAGCCATTCAGGAAGCGAAGATGCACATGCAGAAGTTTCTTGCCTGGCTCCGTGAGCAGCAGGAAAAACGAAATATTTTCCGGAACATAAACCTTGAAACGGAAGAGCTTCACTATTCAACCTACGGCCCATTCCTGAACAACTGGTATGCGGTTTTTCTTGAACTGACCGATGTACAAAAAGTAGAGCTTTGCGTCGACACGAAGGACTATGTGGAGTGAAAGTGAAATCCCGGAACGGTGCTTTCCGTTCCGGGATTTATTCGTTATTTTCTTACTTCATAAAGTAGTTTTACATCTTCACCATACACTGCATTAAGCGCTTGTTTAAATGGTGCGCTCAGCTTTTCGTCAATATAAGTCGCTACGTATGCAGCCGGTACAGATAGTGTCACTTCCTCACCATTAAGCGAAACAAATTCAAGCGACGATAGCCAGGTGTTAAATTCAACCGGACTTACAGAACCTTGAAGAAGTTCCATAAATGCCATCCATCGGCTTTTATCTTCCTCGCTTATTGTTTTATGCTTGACGGTTTTCTTCTCCTCTACCCTATTATCTTCTTTTGTTTCTTTTGCCTCCGGAGTATGCTGGATAATAAAATTCTTGAGTGAAGTCACCACATAACTTTTCGGATTGTTTACTTTATACCGGTTCATTCGGTCACGAAGTGCCAGCACTTCGGCCCGGAAATCGTTCATCAGTTCTTCAGGGAGCATATCGGTCAGCATACGCACATCTGTTTCCGTCAGTTTATATTCAGAGCGAAGCAAGTCCCAAATATCGGCGGGAAGTTTTTGCTGTCTTCGTTTACGCGACATTTCCTCCCCAAGTTCACTCAGCTTGATTTTAAATAATATCTCGTCAGGGTTTCCTCTCTTCGTTGAACCCTTATATACAGGCTCATAATCAAAAGTAAAGTCCACCTGATTTTCGCTGGCCATACGGTCGAGGTCTTCACGTATCGGGTCCATCACTTCCTTACAAAATTTACTGAATTTCGGGTATCGGTCTTTTTCGTAAGTCTTAGTAACTACCCCGTTCACCTCCACATTTTCCAATGTTATCACTCCCAGGAATTTCTTGAGCTCCACATATTCCACCGATTTCTTTGGGAAGTCTTTCCATCTGGAAAGATAAATATAAATGCTTGGTGTACGTTTGCGTTTGCAGATACGGGCTATTCGGTAAATGTGGTCAAGGTAACCTTTCCCGTTACCTAAATCGCACAGTTCTTTCAATACCTTTGCATCCATACGCGCTTCCACGTAGTTCATCCTCCTTTCTTTTTCTTTCGAGCCTGAAACCGGAATCATAGGCATTTCAATCGTAGAAAACAGATGCGCGTATGTACGAATAGGTCTTCCCACTTCATCATATCTGTAAAAAGAACAGTTCATCTTCATAAGATTATCGCATGCCTCACTAAGATACATATAGTCACGAGGACTTACTCCAAGAGAGGAAGCGCTGATTCGGAATGTGAGAATCTGATTATCGTCCAGATCATCAGGGAAAAGTGACATTTGTCCGTCTGCACGTCTGTTTTTCAGAAATTCATTGAAGCGGTCTTGCATGGACTTCATGATTTCTATCATAATACTCCGTTGGTAGAGTGAAAAATCTGCCCCTACCATGGCATACAGATAGGGTTGTTTAATAAACTCTACTGAGCTAAGTTCTTTAATCAGTGAGTTGCTTGATTCGGTGGTGCTTTTCTTCCGTCGCATAGGCTATCAGTTCATTTTTCGTATTTCGTAAGTATTCCCATCGAACTGGAATGTACCTACCTTCACGTATTTTTCATCATCAATAAGAGAGAAAACAGATATTCCCAACGCATCGGCCACACTTTCCAGAAATTGCAGGTTAGTACGTGACGGACCGTTTAATTTCTTTGTCAGACTTGAATTGGAAATACCCAGTCTCTTTGCCAGTTCATCCTTGCTTATACCTGACTCTTTTAATCTTTCTTCTAAATAAATCTTCATTGGTTCGTTATTTGGCACAAATATAGATATATTTTCCAAAAACGGAAAATAAAACGACAATATTTTCCAAAAACGGAAAATATTGAATAAAAATAGTTCGGAAAGTTTGCACCTTTAATCTATATATGTTCGGAAATTTTTCCCTATATGACGGAATCTTTACCCATACACACGGAAACTTAGTACATATTGACGGAATGTTTACCCCTAAAAACGGAAAGTTTGCACCTTTATTAGTATAACTATTTGTTTTATAGCAAATTACGCTTTACTATATATCTTATATCATAATATCATTAATAAAAGCAGACCGATATATTTTTTATCCCTTATTTAAGAAACTATCGTTTCTTTATATTATAACATATAGATAATTATATAGATTCTGAAAATCATTGATTATTAGGTTTTTAAAAGCATGTAGGTGCAATGATTCCGTCAATAGGTGAAAAGATTCCGTCAGTAAGGGAAATTATTTCGTGTAAAGGTGCAAAGATTCCGAACTATATAAAGGTGCAAACTTTCCGAACTTTACAATAAAAATCCATCAAAACCGGAAACGAAACTCCGTAAGTGCGTTAATTATGGTATAAACTTAAAACTAAACAACATGAATTTGTCGAAAAGCATTTGCATGGCTGCCATCCTGATTATGGCGGCTTGCAGCAAGGAAAACATCGTCCGTCCGACGGATATGGAGCAGACGAGTGAGAAAACGTGCAGGGTGTCTTTCCTTCCGGTGTTTATGGAAATCGGACAGGGAGACATCAACCAGTGGAATAATTCACGTGCCGGCACGCTGGCCGAGCTGGCCACTACCCTCTCCTATTGGGATTACATGGACGGCGAGCAGATGCAGGCGGACACCGTTTCGCTTCCTTCTCCCCTTACCCTGAACATGAAGTATGGAGCGCATCATGTGTACTTCCTGGCTCACAGCAGTACCGGAGGAAGTATGGAAGGCATGAAATATACTCCTGAGAAAGTAACTGAAACTTTCTGGGAGGATTTTTCTCTTCAAGTGGACGAGAATATGGCTTCGAGTCAGGAACTGCAAATGAAGCGCGTAGTAAGCCGTGCCATGATTACCGTGAAAGATGCGTTTCCTGCCTCGGTGAAATCGGTACGGATGACGGTAGGCGGTCATCTTCGCACGCTGGATGTGACTACCGGAAACGGTGACGCAGATTCCGCATCCGACTATACGATTACATGGGAGATAGGCGACGAGTATGCGGGCCGTAGCGGGCTTTATTTCTCCGTGTTTTCCTTCACTCCTACAGAGTCGGAAGAATTTGACGTGGCGCTGAAAATAGAGGCTTTGGGAGCCGACGGGAAAATGCTTTATGGTGCACAGGCTTCCGGCGTTCCGCTTCTGAGGAACCGGTGCACAAACGCCATCTGCCGTCTGTTCAGTGGAAATACAGGAATCACTTTTTCTGATCCGGACGAATGGAATCCGGCCATCGAGATAGAAATGTGACATCATTCAAAAAGCGAAGGGCAGAGAAGCTTTTGCTCCCCTGCCCTTTCGGTGTATGAATTGTGCGGAATTATTTCCCCACGATGTCTTTGTAGTATTTGTCAATGAACTCCTGCGCGGCTACATTCAGCAGGTCGATGACAAACACCAAGGTATCTTTCTTTTCCTTGTTACGGCCTTTGTTCATGCTTTTCTTAATGTCTTCCAGCTTCTCCAGCATGTCTTCTTCCAGATAGACATTCCGCATGATGCGTCCCTCTTTTTCATCTTTTCTAATTCTTTTTCGTATGCCGTTTATTTTCCGTTCTACTGCGGGTGATTCGCTTTTCACGGATTCTTTATCGGGCGCAGCCTCTTGTTCCGGACGGATGTTTTCCTCTTCCTGGTTATTTGCTTCAACACATGAGTTTTCAGCAGTGAAGGTAGCAGGAGATTCTTCCGTCTTTTCTTCTGCCTTTTCCTGAGTCGCAGCACTCTCCTCCCCTGCCTTCTCCGCGTTGGCGCGTGCTTCCTCAATACCCTGCCGGGCATCGAGCATTGTTTCATTCAGGTTGAATCGTTTTTTAGCCATAATCGTGTGTTTTACTGGTTATCTAATCGTGATAGAATCTCTTTTGCCAGCTCCATGTAGTCGGCAGCTCCCGTGCAGTTGGGCGCAAAATCGAACACGTTCATTCGCTGTGCAGGCGATTCGGCCAGCTGAATGTTTGTGCGGATGGTGGTATTGAACACCTTCCCAGGGAAATTCTGGTTCATCTGTTCGTATGCCTGACGGTGAAGCGACAGACGTTTGTCGTAGCGTGACATGATATAACCCAGGATTTCAAGTTTGGGATTGACCATATTTTTGATTTCTTCGTATTTTGCGGTAATCAGGCCCATCCCATCCAGGGCAAATACTTCGCAGTTGATAGGAATCAGCAGGTAGTCAGAAGCTACCATCGCATTTACAGAAACTACTCCGAAATTTGGTGGACAGTCAATCAGGATAAAATCATAGTGGTCTTTCAGCTTATCCAGCATCAAGCGAAGAATAAATTCACGTCCTGTTCGGCTCACCAGTTCCTGCTCGCACTTATAAAGGTTTGGGCGTGAGGGGATGAAGTCGAAGCTTTCTTCGTTTTCGTTTTCGCATAGCACGCATTCCATGATGTCTGCGTTTCCTGTCATCGCATCGTAAAGGGTTTTACCATCCTTTTCCGTGGCCAGACGGAATCCCATCATTTTAGATGCGTTACCCTGTGCGTCGGCATCTATTACCAGCACACGTTTACCAAGAGAATGTAAGGCTTTTGCCAGATTGGCGGTGGTAGTGGTCTTCCCTACTCCACCCTTACAGTTGAATGAAGAAATTGTAATTGCCATATCAAATGTTTTTTGTTTTATTACACTGCAAAGATAGTCGTTTTTTTTCATTTTCGCCATAAATACAGAAATATTTTTATGCAAAAATGTAAATATTCAAATGTGCAAACGCATAAAAGTATTTTTGAATAAAAATATAAAAGTATTTTTGCGTAGATACATAAAATAATAATAGTATAAATGAATAAAAGCATAGAAACATAAAAACATAAAAGTATTTTTATATAAACATACTTTTGTGTGGAAATACAAAATGGGTGAGAGAAAGATATTTTAGTACAAAATCATGGAAGTATTAACGTATAAAAGAATAATTGAGTAAAAGTATAAAAACATAAAAGCATAAAAGTATTAAAGGATAAAAGTATCTGCTTTCAAATATACATATATGCAAAAGAATAATAATGTTTTAATACAAATGAATGAAAATATAAAAGCATGAAATAATAAAATAGTAAAAGTATTTTTATATAAAAGCATGTTTGAATAAAAGTATTTATTATAAATCAGATAATCAATTAGTTTCAAAGTTTGCTTATGTGCGGTAAAAACATTATATTTGCAAAAAAATGAGCATGAAAATGTTCTTTGTTTTATTACACCTGGATGGGGAACAGTGGTTCTTCATCCTTTTTCTTTTTGATATTCAGAGAAAATAGGATATATTTGCATCATCATGAGAAAAATAGTAACCATGTTATTGCACACGGTGGTGTGCACTTTATTCTTTATTTTGACAGAATTAAACTTACACAAAGTCCTATTTTCCTGTGAAGGAAGATGGAAGGATAATCGCAAAAAGTAATGTTGTTTGATACAATCATTATCAGTGTTATGTTTATCGCACTTCCCTGTGAAGGGAGGTGCGTTTTTTTGTCCTTCATTACCATATTAACCTTGTATATCTTTGTACCAAAACAAACGCAAGATGAAGAAACCGACCAAACGTCTGCTCTGGACGGAGGCGTACAAGCTGATGAACGCCCGCACTCCGGACGGGAAAAATAAGCCGTTCGACATACGTTTTGTGTGTAAGGACGGAACGATAAGCGAATGTTACAACGTGCAGCGTGCCGTTTCGTACAACCGCGAAAAGGGATACCGTAAACTGGTAATGACAAACGGAGATTTCCGTTACGTGTACGACGTACTTATTCTGCAGATTAACGACACAAAGATATTGGTTAAGTAGTTATATGGCGACAAACACAAAAAATACAAACCGTAAGAAGTCCAACCCGGGAATAAAGGAGTTCAGAGGAAAAGTGACTTCACTCGTAGACCGTGGATACCAGTATATCGGCATGGCCCGCGTGTCGGAAATCCCGTCTGTATCTTCCTCGGAAATGATGAAAGGGGGAGGGGCTATCGGCGGGCTGCCCATTCAGGGCACGTTTGATATCTTCGACAGCCGGCAGTCAAACCCGGTGCCGGTCAGCAATGCCGGGACACCCGGTCTGGGTTACATTCCCTGGGGACCGGAGAACATGCTTCCGAACACCATCTACAAGCTGGTAGGCAGTCTGCCGTACACGGCAACCGCCATCAAATATATTATTGACCTGACCGTAGGGCTCGGGCCGCAGCTTATGTACCGATGGTCACGCTATGTAAATGGTACGGTAAAGACTGAGCTGATTCCCTTCAAGGATGCCGGACTTCTGATTCGTAACCGCATCATGGAGATTCAGGCACAGATTGACCAGCAGAAAGCAGAAAGCGGCGAAGAGCAGGGTGGGGGAGGCACAATCACCTGGTCGCAGGCCGTGTCCGGAGAGGAGCAGAAAGATACCGAACAAGTTGGAACACCGGAATACGAGCTGAAACAGCTTCGTGAAGACTATCACACCTGGGAAGAGACAGACAAGGAATGGGACAAGTTCTGCGAAAATAACAATCTGGAACTTCACTACCTGAAGTGCATGACAGACGACGCGCACATGGACATTTATTTCCCGACCATCGGTCTCAGCATCGGACGGAAGGAAGAAGAGTGGGACCCGAAAATTGTCAAGTTAGGAAACATTCCGGCGGTGTGCTGCCGCATGGAGGAAATGGACGAACGGATGCGCATAAACTACGTGTATTATGCGGAGAAGTGGCGAAAAGATGCCACGCCAAAGCTGGAAAGAAAGGATGTAGTGGCCTATCCCACACTGATGCCGGAAAATATGCTTACGGAGCTTCGGCGTCAGGTGGGAAAGAGTAAGAAACGATTACCCAGGAACCGTACCACTTGGTTCTGCTGTCCAAGCTATTACCCTTCGATGCTGAAACCCTATTACCCGCAGCCGGCCTGGTGGAGTATCTTCCCGTCGATGACCTACGATTACGCCACAACATTGATTACTGACAAGGCCATGGCCCGCCAGAATGCGACCATGTGGGGGAAAATGATTTTCATCAACAACGAATACCTTCGTGCGATGTTCGATGAAATGGGAGCTGATACTACCGAAGCGAAACAAACTGTACGTGACAGTATCTATAAGAAGGTGAATGAGTTCCTTCAACGCCGCGAGAACAACGGGAAAACTATCTGCCTGGACTCGTTTGTAGGTCCTGACGGAAAGACGATGCAGCATGCGGTGGAAATTGTGGATGTGCCACAGCTGACAAATTCCAGGGATTTAAAAGAGGAGTTGTCCGAAATCTCAAGCGTGGTGTTCTTTGCCATAGGGGTTCACCCTTCTTTGATTGGAAGCACACCCGGGAATAGCGGAAGCACCGGAGGTACCTACATGCGCGAATTGCAGTTGCTCAAGCAAAACCAGCTTTCTACCCGGCAGCGCATTTATCTGCGGTTCCTGAAGAATATCTATACATTCAATAAATGGGACAAGCACGGAGAAATAGTCATCCGTCAGCAGACATTTACCACGCTCGACCGTAGCGCAACCGGCACAGAAGAGACAGAATCCACGCTATAACATACATTTTTCTTCTTCTTTTTTTGGTTTTATTCACAGAAAAAATCCCGGCAAAACGTCTGATTTGTCGGGATTTTTGTTGATTTTGGCTCAAGTGTTTATTAATAGATTTTTCAGTGGCGTAGTATCGCCACTCCAGTCGCGCTTAATAGATTTTTTGGTGGCGATACTACGCCACTGAACTCGCATAACTACGATTTTTCTTCATCTTTGCTTTTTGAATCTTTATTTTCCGGTTGTTTTTCATGGCTTATGCTCCCTTGAATGGCGTTTAAAAGATTGATAATCAATCTGTGTTCAATCCGCTTTATCATCAGGAACTGGGTGCATGTCTTGGCTATCTGTGCAATGATGAAAGAAAGCATCAATATAATAGAGATGAAAAAATTGTACAACAAGTCCCTTGTTTCAGTCCCGTTAAAATATGAAAAAACAGAAAAGGCTATTTGAGCACATACGAAAATAGGGAAAATAAAGTTGATTGCTTTTAAGATTTTATCTTTCATAATCTGTTTGTATTTTTATGTATAAATAAATGTATAAAATTACTGTTCTATTTCCACACTCAGATAGGGCATTCCACCTGGTAGCATTGGCCATATCTCCGCGTCTGGTGTAAGCATCCGCATCTGTTTTGAAGCGAGTCCAAGCAGGCAAAGCTTTTCTACCTCTGTATGGAATCCTGTCCATAGTTGCCCGTCTTTGGTAGAACACGCCTGAAGGAAAGAGGCTCCATCGCCTGAGCCGGGAAAGAATCCGTCGGGCAGTTGTGAAAGCATTTCGCGTATCTCGTGCCGGTGCACCTCGATGCGTTCCGGATGGAATCCGACTTTTACTGTAGGGTTCTGAATGGAGTTCACAAACAGATAGAGGTTTTTCCCTTTACATTCTTCGTATTCTTCGTGGCTGCGAAACATGCAGTCGGCGAAAATTCGGTCTACATTTTCAGTATTCAGTTCGGTCATGGCTCTGTGATTTAAATGTCGTCAAGGTTATTGAAATTAACGATGATTTCGCTAATAACGTATATATACTCTCCTTTGCTTTCACTTCCCAGATAGGTGGTAGTATTTATTTTGTCAATATTAGAATGTGGGAAAGAGTTTTCAAAGAGTTCTTTCAGCATATTGAAGTTTTTTTCGGATGCAGTAAGGTGTTGTCCATATCTTACTAAAGAAGATACATCGAATCCTTTATGTTTCAACATGGACACCTGCTCTTCTGCTTTTCTCACATGTCTGAAAGGATGGATATATCCTCTCAGAGTGGCAGTCATTCCGTATTCATTGAATGTAATGCTTTCTATGTTCCCGGTTCCTTCATTGTGCCACCATTCATAGAAGGATTCACAGATAAGTTTTAGCCGTTCTCTTGCATCCTCGTTTGATACTTTCATCCCAAGCTGTTTTCTTAGTTCCCGGTTTTCCTGGTTTAGTGAGCGTATCTCCTGGATATATTCATTGTACTTTTTATTCAGGCTGTCTTCATATCCAAGTTCGTTCAGGATGTCTATTGCATTCTTATGAAACAATTCAAGCAATGCTTCTTTTGTTCCCTCAGACAGGCTTCCTTCTTTTAGCATGTAAAGCAATGAATAGATTCTTTCATTTATTTTCTTCTGTTTCTCTGTCAGCTTTTCGTAAAGCTTTCCGTCCGGATCAAGAACCGGAGTATTATCATCGTTCTTTTTAAAGTTGATTTTTCTTTCTTCCATGGTTTATTCGTTTTAAATGTTTTCGGCCAGCAAGTCTGCTATGTCATCAAGTCTTATCAATTCGCTTTCCTCGCATGAATTTATGCAAAGAATAATGAGTCTGTTTATCTTTACTTTTCTATTCATTACTACATCCAGTTTTGTTTTTCCTCGATTTGCATCGTTTAAATACAAATGCTCATTTACCGCTTCTTTCAGCTCTTCCGATGGGTCCTGTTCCGAAGATTTGGCAAACTGAATCATCAGTTTTATAGCTTCTTCTTCACTTTCGTCCAATTCACGTTTTTCTATGTAGCCATAAGTCCCGCTTTCGTCCAGTACAAAAGATTCCAGGTCGGCGTATTCGTCACAGTCGTATTCTGACTGCACTACGTTTACAATATCCAGTGCTTCCTGTGCCATATCCCTTTCGCCTGAATCAATATATCTGTCACATTCATGAACGAAAACGTCTCGTATATATACAAGCTGGTCCTCGGTAAATTCTTTTTTCATAATTTATTGGTTTTATTCGGTATCTAAAATGTCATAGGTCTTATTATCTCCCTGATAGTCATCTAGCGGGCACCATTCCGGGATAAAGTTACTCATATTTATTTTATCTGTGCGATAAATATAATCATCAGTAATGATTATTTGTTCTTTTTCTTTGCATACAAGCACTGAACCGGTTGAGCCTTGAGAAGAGTCGTACCTTTTTGAGTGCGGACACTTCAGGCAGTCGGTAATAACTGCGCTTATTCAGGGTTTAACTTTATTGTCCATACTACTTATTTTTTGAGAGTATAATAGGTTTGTAGCTCATTCGGGAAAATAGAAAATTCTTTCTTCCCAGCCTCTCCTTTCTTGTTTAATTTTGCCACCACCACGCGCGGATTACCGAGGTAATGAAAAAGCTTTTGCTGGAACCGGTCTACCACTTTGAATGATTCTCCTGTTAGATTGTTTATCAGTACGTCGCCCGTATGAATGCTGTTTCCGTTACAGTCTACAAGAAATTTATTCAGATATTCCTGTTCTTTCTGCTTGATTCTTTTTTCGTATGGCTGCGAGATTCGGGCTATTTCATTCTGTATTTCCTGAAGCTTCATTCTGTATGGAGTGAGCTCGGATTCCATTTCTTGCTTTATGGAAAGAATATCTTCTTCCAGTCTTTTTGCACCTTCTGATTTTGATTCCATAATCTTATTCCGGTAGTGGGTTATCAAATATTTCTTTCATCTTATTCATTGATTCCTGAATACGTTTTTCAAGGTTTTCCGTGTAGTGGTCATCATTTATCGGATTGGGGATAAATGTTGTTTCTACTCCGTAACGACCTATGTCAATAGGAAGAGGGAAAAACGCAACAGTATCTACTGTCGTTCCCGGGATTAAATTGACGGTAATGCTTACGCCTTTAATGTCTTTCACCATCGTAAACCAGACGCTGTGATTCTTACACGTTGCGAGGTCCTTTATCAGTCCTTTCTCTTCCAGTGGTTTAAGGTATTTCGTAATGTATAAATCGGTGTTTACTGATTTTCTGTTTAGTTCATCATTAATGGATTTATTTGCAGCCATCAGTCTTTGATAAATAAACCTCCGTTCTGGTGATCTAAATGTTTCCTCTACTGACACATCGGACTTAAAAAATGTGATATGATCTTCATCCGCCTCTGTTTCGATAATGACTTTCATTGAGTTTTCTCGTGACGGCTCATTCAGTCTGAACATGATGCGGCATCTGCATGGAATAACCCGCAAGTCTGTGATAATTCCTTTCTCTTCCAGCGGTTTCAGGTATTCAGACACATATTTTTCTATTGAGTAATCGTTTGCGGTCATAGGCTTATTTCTATTTGATAAATTGTTCTTTTATATACTTTATTCCTTGAAGGATATATTGTTCAATTGTCTCTGTGTAATGCGGGTCGTTCTTCGGGTTTAGAAGTCCGGCCCTGTACAATGGCCTGTATTTGCAAAATCCAGTAGTGGGATAAAAGAATACGCAGTCTTCATTTTTACCTGGTTTTAAATGCGCGGATATTTCTTTCCCATTTATGTTTTCTACCAGCGTAAACCAAATATCTCTCTCACAGTCTTCATGAACGTCCTTTATAAGACCTTTTTCTTTTAGCGGTTTTAAGTATTTGGTGATATATTCATTTCCTTCCTCAAGAACAACTCGATAGCTCTTTTCATCATACTGTTTCACCCATTTCATTTCACCTTCTAACCGTTCTTTAGCATCTGTAATGAAATAGAGTATATTTTTTAGTTCATCGTATGAAACCTGGTAACTAATCGCAGAAAAGAACAAAGTAAACTTGATTGTGTTTGAGTTGTCTTTTTTGTTTATTTCTGCTTTTATTGGAAGTCCTTTTATCAGCTCCTTCAATTGGAAACGTATCCTATTCAGATTAGGGTAAATTCGTATTCTGTATATGGTTCCTTTCTCTTCCAGCGGTTTCAGGCATTCAGACACATATTTTTCTATTGAGTAATCGTTTGCGGTCATGGTAAATATGTTATTCCAGTAGTTTTTTAATCTTTGCTACGAGTTTTGACCAGGCTTTTTGACAGATTTTGGAAATTCCTTTTTGATTTATTTTTTCGTCATAATCGCCTGTATTAATATTTCTGATAGACTCTCTGTACTGAGGATAGTCAAGCATGTTAAGAAGCCGGTTGTCGCTGGATATAAATTTCTGTTTGTCCCACATTTCATGCAAGACTTCTTCACTGAATACTCCTTCCCAAAGTAATATATGTTTCAGTGCATCAATGTTTATTTCCTTGACTCCGTACTGGAAACATTTATACTGGAGGTAATTGGCATACATTACGGCGATGGCCGGACGGTCTATAAGTGTACTTATTATAAGTGCTGAAGGATAATCTATCTTGTAAGGAAAATTTTCAGCGACAAGATTTATCATGAAAGAAGTGTAATCAAACTGCGAAGAAAGTTCTTTATGTGCATTCAGGAAATTACCAACAATCTCATGATTCATTTTGAAAATGGAAAGTAGTTTCCTTTGTGTATCATTTATTTCTATTTTTGATTTCCCATCCAGTTCCTCACACCATTTCTGAATGGCGTCTGGACCGAGGTCTTTCTGATGTTTAAATTCCATAGCTATATTGTTTAATGGTTTGTTACTTTATACGTTCCGACTGGTCCGCACATGTTACATGGGCAATCTCAAGGTTTCTGCAGCTCATACATGTGGGTACGGTAGGGGAGTAGACACGTCCGCATTTCGGGCAGATCCATCCGTATTGTGAAGGTGCTGGCGTGTCGAGAGCAGGTTTGTTTTCACTGCGGGCCATTTTAACGGCCTTTATCGCATCGTCCAGAGATACGGTGTAGTATAATTCACCTCCAGTGAATCGGCCCGTTTTCTTTTCGTTAAGGTATTCTTCTGGTATCATGGCTCAATTATTTGTAGTTCATTACCAACTTTCAGTTTGGCTAAGAGTGTATTTACGGCTGCTACCTGATTTGACAATTCATTGAGGTAGATCCTAAATATTTCTTTTATCAGCTTGTCATCCACGTTTATATTGACAGTCTTGGATTTTCCTTTTTTATATCCGAACAATTTTCGTTCTTTGTAGATAATGAACTGATGAAGTTGAATATTTTCCATCTCTTTCATGTTTTGAATGGCTTCATCGAGCATTTTCAGCCTTCTTGTGGCTTCCACTTCATTACCAAGGATTCCCTCTACTTCATCTATCAGTTTCTTTAGATCTTCCGTCATAATTCATTCTGTTTATGATTTGTGGGGTAATCACTCCACTCTCTTATCTCTGCATTGCAGCAGGGGCACAAAATATATAGCAATGTTTTTTCTATTCTTGTAAATGGTAACTTCCCATCACTTCTGGATAGCACGTCCCTTTTATCGAAAGTAAACTCGCACCCGCAGAACTGGCAGGTCGCTATTTTCTTATCGTATTTCCCTTCTTTGATAATTTCAATCATATTGTTACAGGTTACGACAACACCACATACATGGCTGCCAAAAACAGATAATATAATTTGGTTTTACTCATGTTTTTTTAGTTTTGATTAATATCCGTTTTCACATGCTTTGCAGCAAAATTTCTCACGATCACCTGCATCAGAATCTATGATTTCGTATTTACGTCCACACTGCTGGCAGGTATATTCAATCACGTCCGACTGATAGTATTTGCAGGAATCTCCCGCTTTTACTTCCTTCCCGAAATTGGTATATTTCCCGTTGTCATAACTGTTGCATGTTGCGCAGGTGGGGGAGAAGTTTTGGGATTTTTTTAGAAGTTCCGGATTGTCATGGATTTTTCCCCAATATTCAATATCAATACTGTTGAAAATATGCCTGCGAATTTTTGCAGCTTTTTTAGCGTATTGCATAATGTCTTCGATAGGACGGCACATTCTTCGTTGAATATCAAAACCAATTTCTTCGATTCTGTTAAAACAATTCACTTTTATGTAACATAGCCCGATTTCCTCTACTTCTGCAAAGACAAATATGTCGCTTAAAAAGAATGGATTAGGTGTCTCGTATATTTTCATATTTTATTCCTCCACTTTTACAAAGATTACACCAGTTTTATCATTTCGACTTATATCGCATTTACCTACAAATGCTTCAGCAAAATCGTCACACATCGGGAAATTCTCGTTCCAGAAAAAACATCCTACACACGATGTAGGCTTTTTAGATGGTTCAACTCTCAGCTTCACAAGCCCGCACTGAAATATTTCTCCGACATTAAATTCTTTCTTTGCCATATTATAATTCCATTGATTTTTGAAGTTCACTAACAAGTACATCTGCCTGTTTTGTAGCTAACTCAGCCATTGATTCAAGTGGGTTATAGGTTGTTTTACTTGCATGGAGAGCTATATCCTTACTTGAATATATTCCTTGTAATATTGCAATTGCAGACTGTATACGTATTTGCTGCCAATCTGGATAAACATTTTTGAAATCCAATTCGGTATCAAAATACGTATTCCCGTCAGAGCCTTCATATACACTTTTTGCACCAGAATTTGCAGTAGGTTGAGAGTTAAGGTTCAACTTAACTTCAACAATTTTCCCGGTATATAAAACTTTTGCTTTCATGTTTTATTCCTCTACTTCCACAAAGATTACATCAGTTTTGTCTTCTCTTTCAGCATGGTAACAACTACCAATAAATTCTTGTACAGCTGTGCAATATTCCAGCCCAACCAGGTCACATCCAGTACAAGTACCTATCTTTTCTTGTTTAACTACTCTCAGCTTTACCAGTCCGCATTGAAATGTTTCTCCGACTTTAAATTCTTTCTTCGCCATAATCAATCTTCGTCTTTAGGGAACAACTTCTCAATATCGTTGGTATAAAAGCTCAGTATATCTTCAAAATGATCAATATAAATACCTGTTCTTTCTGCTAAACAATTAGGAAATCGTTCAGTATCTATTTCCAATATCTTATCAAAAACAGTCGTGCAATTAGAATATTCTATCCATACCGCAAGACCATGGCCCATTTGCCATTCATATTGATCAATCAGTTCTGTGAGTAATTTTAATTTCTTGAAATCCATATCCTATTTATTTTCTTTGTTCTTTAATCGAATTTGTTCCTGAAGCTGTTCAGCATTCTTTTTCTGAAAGTTCGGACACTGATATACATCTCCAAACGCAATTAGTACCATGACAGGGAATAGCATCCCATGCTGGCAACTTCTTCCAAATGCGTCAGCAAATGTGCAGTCTTCGCACCGCCCGTTTACGTCATACGCTGGCATATTATTTTTCTTTTTTATCGTTCTGTATTTCAGATAATTTATTAATCACTAGGTATGTAAGCATAAATTCTATGAAAAGGATGTCGTAATCCAAACCGGAGAAATAGCTCATTGCCATAACGAAAGCCACAAGACCTACAAAAATTGCAGTAGCAATAAAATACTCTTTCATCATTAATACCTGAATTTACCGAATTGAATTACTGCCATCGGCTGACTGAAGTCATAACCCCGGAACCACTCTTTCCAGTCGTCTACCGACAGACCATCGTTGGCCGCAAGTTCTTTCAGTTCCGGATATTTACCGTCGATGTCAAAGAAATTGAAAGAGGCACATCCGTCGCGATCCGGCTGGAAGGTAAGTTTCTGAATACCTGTTCCGGATTCTGCGGTCAGACAGCCTATTGTTATTTGCCTGCTGAAATACGGACGGCCTTCCCACTGACGGACGGAGATAACCGCTTCACCTTGCTGCACCTCGTGTATGCGTTTTGCCCAAAGCGGGAAGTTGGTCCGGATGGTGTGGCGTTTTTCTCCGGAAAGGAATTTCTCACGGAATCCGGTAGGGCTCCCAGACCGGGGATGTTTGGTCGGGAAAGATTGCGAAAGCATGAGCACGTAAGTCTTTTTCATAACTTTTTTAGATTTCATGTTCATCGTTTTATTACATTTTACCTACCGCAAAAATAACAATTTTCAACCGAAATCACATTAAAATTGTTTCTAAATTTCATAAAACCTCCGATTTTTCGTTTTTTGTCCTTCAAACTACCGAATCAGACCGCTAACTTTGAAGAAAAACACAAAGACTATGTTAGTAACGAAAACCGAAGAAATCAGGGCATACGTGCCTACCAGCGTGTACAGCGGCGACCAGTCACTTCTCACAATCATGGAAGAGACAGAAGAGAACATTCTTGTGCCGATACTTGGGCGGAAACTCTACGAAAAGGTATGCGAAGAATACGATAAGGCCATGGAAGAGTATGGCGGAGTGACGGCGGCCTACGTGGAAAAAGAAAACCTTACACCCAAAATCCGTCTGATACGTGCCTGTCAGCTTCCGGTGGTCTACTTGTCGCTGGCCAACAGCACCGGCATTCTCACGGTGAGTCTGAACGACGGCGGTGGACTGAACCAGGTGTACACCGACGGGTACGACAAGGCCGACGAGAAATCCGTGAGCCGGTTTGAGCGCGATGCGTATTTCAAGGGCCGTCGCGGAGTGGACCGTCTGCTGGTATTCCTGGAAGAGGATGCGTGCAGTCAGGCTCCCGTGTTTGCCGATTTGTGGCGCGAAAGCCGTTACTTCTACCTGCAGGGCGACTTGCTTTTTACTACCGCTATCGAGATGAACCGTTTTCTGGACATTAACGAAAGCCGGGAGAAATTCATTGGCATGCTTCCTGACATCCGCTATTGCCAGAGCGCTTACATAGAGCCGGAGATAGGGGAGGAGCTGACCGATGCGCTGGTGAAATGGTGCACGCGCTCGCTAAAGTCCGACCTTTTCACGGGCGAAGACAAGGATGCCATAAATGCGGTGTGGCAGAAGGCGGTGGACTGTCTGCGCATGGCGCTGGCACTCTACATCGAGTCTCGCCGTCCGGAAAAACAGCGAAAGTACAGCGAAAACGAGGCAGCTTATTCCATGACTAAGGCCCGCAAATTTATCTCCAACCATCAGGATTCTTTCGGAGAGTTTATCAAGGATTCTCCGCTGTATGTGCCGCCGCTCACTGAAACGACAGAGCCGGACAAGCAGCCGATATTCGATTACGACAACCAGGACAACGCCATCTTCGTCATGCGTCCACAAGCCTTTACCCGGCACTGATTTTTTGTCCTTCATTCCCAGTTGTCATATACCTAACTTTGGAGTATAAAGAAACGACAAATGGACACGACAAACTACCAGATACATCTTCCGGCACTTCCCGACAGCTGGAACCGGCTGTCGACCGAAGAGCTGGAAGAGGTGAACAGACTTTACAAGCGTAAGGAGGCTATGGCTGCGGCAGGCGACGAGGAACGTGCCGACCGTATTTTCAAACTGAAGTGCTTCATGCTTTTTCTCGGACTGAAAATCGTGCGGCGCACCGTGACCGATGAAAATGGTGAGACGGTGTTTCTCTTCCGGCGCAAAGGGATTCGACACCTGTTTGAGCGCATTCCCATGCGGGCATGGCAGGTGGACCAGTGGATAGACCAGAAGCTCGGTTTCCTGGACAATCCTTTTGCACGCACCGTCACTCCCTACGGAATTATCCTCCTTCGTATGGGAACCCTTCGTCTGAAAGCACCGAAAGATGTGATGTCCGATGTCAGCTTTGCGCAGTACCAGTCGGCACAGAACCTGCTTATCATGTACTGGGATGCACAGAAGGTTCTACAGACGCTTGTAAGGCGAAAATCGACCCATGCCGCCATCCGGATGCAGTTGCGCCGCATGAAGCATGCACGATGCCGGTTTCTGGCCACGCTGTTCAACGAATCCGTGCGCGAGACGGGAGAGATACGCGAAGGGCGCTACCTGCGCAAGTGTAAGCGCCGAGTGTGGTCGTTCAACTCCGGGCAGATACAGAAAAACGCCCGCTGGTTTAGCATGGTAGAAGCCCGCATGTTCCCCGTCATGGTGCAGTATTTTCAGAGCGTGCAGGAATCTTACGCACGCATGTATCCGGAACTGTTCACGCCTAACGGGAAAAAGAACGGACGGCAGAACCCCATCAAGATAGAGGTGGAAATGATTAACAACATCATGAAGTATCAGGGATTCAGTGACTACGACGCAGTGTACGACAGCGAGGCGGTCCGCATCCTGGGAATTATGAATGCCATGGCTAAGGAAGCTAAGGAAATTGAGAAAATGAATCAGAAATACAGAAAAGGGAAATGATAACCGACTACCAGAGTAACGCATACCGAATTTCTTACCAGGGCGTGTCCATGATAGAAAATGCACTGGAAAACCCCAACCTGATTCAGGTGGGGGTAGTTCCGGTCTGTACCATCATGGTGGCTCCGCAGAAAAGCTACGGCATAGATTATCTGCCCAACGGAGAATACCGAAGCTGGACGCTGACGGGATACAACACCCGTCTGAACCGCACGGAGGCACACTACATCTATGCCCGTCTGGAACGTGATTCGGACGATGCCATGGTGCTGTTTTCCGTGAACGACTATGCTACTGACGGAAGCATCGGCGGGGAGAATCCCAGCGAAGATTTCTATTACATACGTATCGGAAGCATTACCGCCACCGACAGTCTGGAAGCTGCCACCCTCGACCGTGAAATTACACTGGACTACGGTAAGCTTTTTACTCCTGAAGGACAAACGCAGGATACAGCCGGATGGAAAGAACTGTTTGAAGTAACAGCCGATGACCTTATCCGTCCGCTGAAACGCTTCACTTCCTACATAGTTCAAGGCACGCTTTCCATTATCGGCAAGCTGGTTATCAACGACAAGCAGATTTCTGATGTAGCACGCCAGGGAGATGAGGGAGATTTCCTTCAAAGCGACGAATCCGTGCCCACAACCAAGTTGCTTACTGGAAAATATTTAGACCTTCTCAGACAATACCTTATCAATAAAGACCGTGAAGACTCCACAAAATTCTTGCTTACGATGATGGCAGGAATTGTGGTGGGAGAGAAAGGCTTTGCCGAAGGTTTAACCGGTTTTGGCGCAAAGATAGATAAAAAAGGATACGGAGAAATGCGCGGACTTCGCCTGTGGGAATTTCTGGAGGTTCCTGAACTCCGGTACAACCGTGTAGAGATTTTCCTGGGGATTAAATGGCGTGTACCTGGTGCTGGAATTATTCTGTCATGCACACCTGATACGGATTCGGAAGGTAATCAGCTTACAACTGGAACTTGTACACTAAAGCTGGAAGAAGGAGAGTTTGGTGCGGTATCTAAGGATGACATTGCACTTGGTATCTTCCATTTTGGCGATGAAAGGGATTCTACCGAGGATTCAGACGACAGCAAAGGTAACTTCAAATTTTCCGGATTTGCAACCACCTATTTTCGCGTGACGGAGGTGTCGGGAGATAATAATGAGACATTCCGTTATGCACTTCGTCCTGGATATACTATTCATCCACAGCCGCAGATGAACTTTTCATGTTACGGAAACTTTACTGATGAAGCAAGACAAAGCTCCGCATACGAAACACGAACATATACCCGGCTTCTCTGGAAACAGAATGACTGGGAATTTACGGTTGGGAATATTGCCATGCAGTATGGCGACCTGACGAATTTGAACATATTCGGGCTGAACATGTCTGGTTACTCCATGTACCTTAATTCTGTGTATTTTACTGGTACAATAAATCAAGTAAGACCAGATGGAACGCCGGTTCTTGTGGCAAATGACAGAGGTCAATGGGAAAGTGGCACAAAATATGAATTTTATGACCGTGTAAGCCATGATGGTATATTGTGGCTATGCGTAGCAGAAGACGGGACAGATACAGAACCTTCCAAGGAAAATGCTGATTGGCTTCTACAAGTAGATAAGGGTGAAGATGGAGCTGGGTTAACTTATATTGGAAGGTGGAACTCAAAATTGGTAGTTCCCAAAATGGGTTCAGTAACAATGAATGGAAGCACTTTTGCTGCAAAAGTAGCTACCACTAATCCCCCGTTATGGTGTTGGACAGATAATCAAGGAAATAGATTCATATTCTCTGATGGAGGGTATGTAATGACTGGCGAAGAAAACACTTCAGAGTATGATATGATTGCCAGTAAAGGAGAAGATGGAGTTTCCATAGAAGAGATCTATACGCGTACTACTGTTAATTCTACGCCGTCTACTCCAACCTCCCCGCAAATAGATGATTATATACCTTCAGGGTGGACACGTACACAGTCAGGAATATCTTCTTCTTATCCTTACGAATGGGTATCAAAACGAAGGAAATCTTCCGATGGCGTATGGGGACTGTTTTCTACGCCCGTCGTGTGTGCGCAGCTTGGAGAGAAAGGAGCCGACGGGCTTCAGGGATGTGCAATACGCGAATCTGAATGGGCTTTGAATACGGAATATCGCAATGATAGTGATGTAACCGATGGTAGTCTTCCTGTTCGTTATATAGACGTGGTGCTTGTAAGAAATAACGCCATGGAAACAGGTTGGGACGCATACCAGTGTTTGAAAACGCATGTATCGAGCAGCAGCATTACATACGCTAATACGCAATATTGGAAAAAGTTTGGAGCGAATGTAGGTTCTATTTTTACATCACTGATTATATCAAAGAATGCAAAAATACAGTTGTTTCAGGGAAACGACCTGCTTATACAGAAAGATAACGGTACGGTTACTGCAGGTATGACAGGAAGCAATTCAGGTAGCCTTGTGCGTATTTTTGCCGGAAGCACTTACGAGAATCGTGCTTCTGCTCCCTTCCGTGTGACAGAATCTGGTGAGATGTATGCTACAAAAGCACACATACAAGGTGAAGTCGTAGCTACGAGCGGGTCTTTTTCCGGTGAGTTGAAAGGAGCTACAGGAACTTTTACCGGTTCTCTTACTGCAGGAGATGCAAATGGTGAAAGGATTATAATAGATTCTGGAGCTAAATCAATAGGATTGATTAGTGGTAATTTACTATTGTCTTATTGGGAGTTTTTTAATCATAACGGATTTAAGTCTTGTAAATTAACATTGTTGGACAACGATTATGAGAATGTTACTATATATCCTCATGAGATAGGTATTTCAAGAGTTGATTTATCAGCAAAATTAACCCCTTCTTCACTTACAATATCTTCCGGTTCCATTAGAACAGAAATTGGTTCCAATAGAATATATATGAGTGATGGAAGTAATTCATATATAGGATTTACAGGTACCGCAGAATATGTGCCTCCAAATGGGTATTCAAAAACTCTTTATTTCAGAAACGGAATTTGTTATAAAATATCATAATCATGAAACTGAATTTTAAAGAATTACACGTTTTCAACGGTCTTTCACGCGTCACGGAAGCAGTGGAAGATGTAAGAGAAATGTTTGCCGATGCTATCTACGCATCGGGCAGGGGAGTTGCTTCGCTTGAATTGTGCCGTAAGATATACAATTCAGATGGTGAAGAAGAATATGACGAAAAAGAAGTGGAACTGATTAAGGAATATTCCAGGTTCGGGAACCCACGTTTTATTGATGCTATTGACAACATGATTGAAAAAGCAAGAAAAAATGATACTACAAGCAAGTAACGGATGCCTTCTTACTCAGAGTGAGGAAGTTCCAATTAGTGAAAGACGTTTTGAAAAATCAATGATTGTTTCATCCATGGAAGAAGCGGCATTGTGGAAAGAAATACCAGAATCAGAAAAAGATTCTATGATTGAAGAAGGGAATCTGTTTTATCCTGATAATCTGGATTATAATTTTCTTAACAAGCTCGTATCTTTATTGGGAAAAGTATCATCAGATATTAATAACATTAGCCTTACAAACAATCAGGCATTGGAACTAAAGTGTTTATATCCCAGTTTTAATGAGGTAATCGGCACAGAAGCTCCTTCTGGTTTTAAGTTTAATTTTGATGATGTGCTTCTTGAAGTAGTGACTCCACATACTTTATCAGAGGATAATATGCCAGACCAGAATCCTATGCTTCTTTCACTTTCTCCTGATGAATCTGAAAAAGTAATTTATTACAGACCGGTTCTTCCGGATAATAAGGAAACTGTTTAATGAATATTATATAACAAAACACAAACGATTAAAACATGTAATTATGGCAGATAAAAAATTATCAGACGTTACATCCGTTGAAGATTTTGATTATTTTCTTGGTGTAAAGAGTAATGGGGATGTACAAAAGATGTCAAAAGATTCCATGAAAAAAGTAATTTCTGAATTAATGTCATCATTTTTACAAATAGATTCTCCTAAAAATTTTATAGTTTCAAATCCGAGCAATATGGAAACTGGAATAATCAGTATAGGAGATGCATCTAGGGAAATATCAAAATCAGAGAAATTGAATGAGCCTTCAGAGTCCATTCCTTTCATAAGAGGAATGGACTCTAACGGGAATCCTATATATATTGGTACAGAACAGTTTTCATCAGTCCTGGCGGAACTTATTGGGATTGCAACATTAGAAAAATCGGGGCTTCACCCCGCTG
>ERZ772805.368-NODE-368-length-53973-cov-33.686505_pt1 | contig 53973 bp, 70 predicted proteins | sample MGYA00511344_ERZ772805 | MGnify/ENA primary metagenome ERZ772805 (study PRJEB29015, sample SAMEA2737730) | human gut metagenome | biome: human gut; feature: human-associated habitat; material: faeces | place: China | collected 2012 ...
TCCAATCGCCTGATCGACGGTACTTTTTAATGATATAACATCCACGGCAGAACTTCCAGAAACCCAACAGTAATAATTTACCAGCCACGTTCCGGAATCAATAGATAAGCCGTCCGCGCCTACATAACTCCATGTATCAGAGAAGTATTTATTAAATTCGTTACTGCCTACCTGACGGTATCCGGTATTGAACATGGTTTTGGCGTCGGATTTCTTTAAATATGTGGTCGGAATATCATTACCATCGTGATCTGCATCAGCCCGACCAACACGTACAGCAGGATAGGTGTCGTTAAGTTCATTATGTGCGATCAGATTAATTACTTTGTCGCTAGTATCGAATAATGGTGTAAGAGTCCCCATAAGTCCAGACCAGTCACCTTTTATAATTTTTATATACGACTTATTTGCTAAACCGCTGTTTAACGTACTGATCTGTTTCGCCAAACTCCCATCCACATTCGGATTCGCCTGTCTTGCGTCAAGCGCGTACCCTGCTTCCGTGGTAGTGTTATTACTAACCACTGCTGTTTTTGCCAGCGCACCTATGTTATCCGGTGTCAAATTCACATTTCCCGTTCTGTAATTAGTCTCTGCGTTTCCTTTTACCGCAATAGCCGCCGGTATTTCCGGTTTGCCTTCAAGATCCTGGTACTTCCCTGTAAATGCAACGTTTTTTAAATCCGAAAAAAATCTTTTTATCTTTCCAAGTATTGTAAAATAATTATCTCCATTTTCAATATTCTCTCTTGCGCTTGCTTCCTTAATTTTCGGATTTTTAATATTTCCAATCTCTTCGTCTGTGATATCCCAGTTTTCATTTGTTACGTTTACGTCATAAAACTCTGTTTCATCCGGTTTGGTTAATCCTATATTTTTTGTTTTTTCTGTCATTTAAGTACCTCATTTCTCAATTGTGTGTGGGTAAATTTTGCTAATTGTGCATGAGTGAACTTTGCAAGTGTCAGATGCTGATTATATAACAGCGAAATATCTAACACTATCTGGCACGGTACAATCTCTTCCAGAATATCTACCACGGAATCATATTGGTTTTTCTGTGCTATTCCAATTTTAACGATCATTGTCTGCCCGGGAACATCAAAATCTATTGTGTATTCTGTGCCGCACAATTCCCTTAACTTTCTTTCAAGGAAAGCATAATTGTACGGCAGACACACATTCCATTTGGTCAGACACCGGAAAATCCTGTCCTCTAACGTATCATTGCTTTTCGGAGTCACACTAAGAATCTTTTCAAACCTAGAAATTCCCTCTTCGTCGCAGGATATAATGTACCGGTTATCGATCATCCTGTTATGTCTGGATTCCAATAATCGAAACTCCAGTGTTTCCGTATTCATAATTTCAGCCAGTTCACTATATTCCTGTAAATACAAAGGGAGTAGCTCCTTAAGATTGATATATCTATTCTCCATAAGTAACCACCCCCATGACCGGAATCTCGTATTCTGTTAATTCAAGATTTTTTGTGCTTTCATTGATAGTTGTTCCCGTCACATCAAGTACACCTTTCACTCCCATGATAGCCGCATCCAATGACGCAATTCTCACGATTAAATGATTTTGATTCTCCCAGTCCTGCCGCAACGATAAAATGTACTTTTTAATTGCATCCTCGATCAATGCTTTGCATTCGTTCAATCCATAACCACTGTCAAAAATGATATTCGTCGCAATATTTACCACCGACTCTTTCACCGTCTCGACCGTAACCACATGCCCGATCGGCGCTAGCCCGTCCCCCATGCCATCACCGTTTGGATCAAACTCTTTCTGGACTGCAGATATCAATGTATCCGTAGCTTTCCCATGTGCACTGTCTAAAATAACAAGTTTCACTGTTCCGGGACCATTCCACGTCCGTATCACTTTGACTGCTCCGACTCCCGCCAGTGCAAGCGTTTTGTTTCGATAATCTTTTACATTACCGGAAAATGCCCTTTCCTCAAACGATTCAAAATACCTCTGCCGCAGGGATTCCGTACTTTCTTCCGCTTCTCCATAGATCAAAACCCTCGTGATCTTTGCAGTCGTGAGACCGGAAATATATTCGATTGGCAGAACATCTCCCGTATATTCATTTCCGACCGTACCGATCTGCTCACAGGTGACCTGTCCGGGAGCTGTAACGATATAGGTATTTTCCCCGCCAGTAAATCTTTTTCCGTCCGCAACCTCCACATCGGTTTCTAACTCAAGTACTGCCTGAGTTGCTTTCTTTGGCGTAATACCGCGATCCGCACATAACCGGATCAGATATTCCCTTGATGCCGTGTCTCCAAATGTCTCTGCCAGCATGCAGTCAAATGCAATATACATAGATGTCAGTTCCACTGCTGCTGGTGCCAGTGCAGCATAGATCGGCGAACTCTCCCTTTTATCCATTGTTTCAGGTACACGTGACAACATACGCTGTAAAATCACATCAAACGTCTGATCTTCATACATTACACATCCACCTCCTTCTCAATCTTCGCATTTCCAAATTTCGTGTGCACGGTAAATTTAGCAATCAGTGTTTTTCTTTGCACTTCAAACTCAAAATTATCTACCGAGTCTATCCGGTCATCCTGTGTCAGAGCTTCTGTAATCCGTCGTTCCACTTCCACCATGACGTAATCCATCGACTTGCCGATGAGGTCCTGCAATTCCACACCATGGTTCCACGAAAAAATAATGTAACGGTACCGCTCTGTATTCAGGATATTGTAAACTGCCTGCTTTACCGCTTCCAAACCATCACACTCACCTATAACATTACATGTTTCCCGAATCATGTGGTGGCATAAGGATGGCTGTTCTGCTACTTCAATTTCTTTTAAACTGTTAACTGCAGGAATCATATCACACCACCCTGTCTGCAATTAAAAACTTCTGGCCGCCCTGCTGCCGGATCAACACAACCTGCTGACCTGTTTTTAATCCGCTGTAAATCTTCATTTCCTTTTTCACACCGTCTAATTCAATGTCCACGGTACGATCTGTTAAATGTTCCGGCACGATAAGCTGTGCGCTGGCTATATCAAACCTCTGCTCCACTTTGATTTTTAACGGAGCTGCCGCTATCACGGTGCCGGACATCACATCTGCCGGATATCCCGCCTCATTGACTCCATTTGACACCTGCTGTATCGCCCTCACAAAATCGTTTGCATCATGCACTGAAACCACCTCCTGATAAAGTTAAATCCATTGTGTGTTTACTTTCACCGTATTTGTGTACGCATTTTTCTACGAGCATCAGATTTTTTATCTGCACATCTCCTAAATCAAGCTGCACAACGACCAGCGAACCACCGCGCACCCTCGAATCACCGCAGGCATCTTTGATCGTTAGTGTCTTTGTAGCTTTGTTGTATAGTTTCAAGAGTGCATCTGCTTTCGCCTGCCCGTTCTCTCCATCCTGCAGCGTATCAAAGTACTGTAAAATTCCCCAGTCATTCATGTGGGAGGAATCCTGTGCAATATATACATCCCTTTTTCCTGTCTTTTCATTATCAAAGACCAGCTTGATCCGGTTGTAGGTATCTGAATCAATCGAAGATTCATAATCATAATTCTGTCCGGTCTCTGCATCTATGACGATAGGCACATACATATCACCGATAAAAGACAGATTCAGCTTTCCACCGTCGTCATGGAGAATGTACAGATCACCCGTATTCTGTAATGTCAGATCAAGCGCATTTCCGATCATATCCATAAGAGACTCATTATCTTCCACTCTCGACGCAATCTTCCATATGGTATCTGTGATCGTTCCAAGATTAAATCTAAAATCATTCGCAATCTTCGTCACAACCTCAGATGCTGTTTTGTTCTCATATACCATAGTGTCTTTGTTTTTCAGATAGCGGATCTGGTCATAGGCGGTTACTTTTACAATATTACTCCTGTCACGTTTGATTTTGAAAATAAAGCCATAAAACACACCTGTTTCTCCATCCTTAAAACGTACCGGGTTTCCTTCGGCAATAGAAATCCCGGTATCCACAAAACTAAATTCTATGGAACCGGGACTAATCTGCCGCTCTGTGGTCACTTTTACTTCTTCCTGTACTGGGGGTAGGTAAACTGTGCTGCCGTTTTGAATTAATAACTCGTACATTTCCACCTCCTATGTCTTATGCCGCCGGGATCGTAAGCACCTGCCCTGGATATATCAGATTCGGATTCCCGCCGATCACTGATTTATTGGCATTGTAGATCACACTCCACTTTCCACCATCGCCATAAAACTGCTTCGCAATCTTCCAGAGACAGTCCCCGGAAACTACGGTATAGCTCCCCCCGCTTGGTGCATTGCCTGCTGCTCTGGTCTGCTGCATTGCCGCCTGTGGTTTTGGTAGCGATATATCCACGGTACAGGTCTTTGTGATAAATTCACGGTACTGTTTCAGTTTAATCTTGACAGTCGTATCAAATCCCTCTCCAGCATCATCCACAATGGAATAATCCTCAAGAGAAACTGTCATGTTGGTATGAAATAACTTCTTTTCGTTTGGAAACGCTCTTGTCATGATATACTGAAAACTTTTCTTCTGTAACTTTAATTCTTCCAGCTTATCCAGATAAAACTTGGCATTTCGGAATTTCTCCGGATATAGGGCAAACGGATATTCTGTATTTGGAAGCAGAAGATCAAATTCCACATCTGACAACCCTGCGGCTTTCAAAATATTTGCTTCGCCCTCATTAATCAGAGTTACCGTTTCGTTCTGATTATTAATTTTTACTGTTACTTTGGACGGAGCTACCGGAAACAGCACTCCATCCAGATATAATTTATATGCCATTCCCTATACTCCTTCCCGGACGGCTTCTAATGCTTCTAACACTTTCGTTGTCATTCCGTCCACAATACCATCTAAATCTGCATCACTGCTCACGTTATTATTCGTTGTCATATCCAGCTTAATTTCTGCAGTCGTAAAACGGTTGATTGCCTCCTGCTCTGCAATGTCTCTAAGGTATTTCAGATCCTCGTCCGTGATATCCACAGAATCTTTGATTGCACTGGTATCATCCGCGATACTGCCAAGGTTGCCACCTGCACCGGAATTTGCAATTGCATCACTGAAACTGGATGTGTAATCATCTGGATTTGGGATATCCACTTTGCCAAAAATATCCGCTAGGCTGAAATTTGATATTTTATCATCAATTTTCTCTCCAAAATTATATCCTGAATTCCATGCATTCCCATAATCGAACCGGTTGAACTGATAATCTGACATTTCTACCGTCTTTAAAATTTCTGATCCACCATTCTCGGTTATCACAGCATCCACTTTTGCCTGTACTTTGTTCTGGAATCCCGCTACTGCATCCGCAAGACTACTGCCAAATACTGCATCAAGCATCCGGGCAGCTGACTCGATGACTTCCACGATAAAGTTAAACAGACTTAACAATAAGGCTTCTATACCCGCGACCGGATTGTTAAAAACAAGTGCGAACGCATTGACAAAATTTGCTATCAGATTCCATAAGGTAACCCCAGTTCCAATAATTGTATTTACTGCTCCAATAAACAGATTTCCTATAAAAGCTAACGCTGTCGCAAATGCTCCACAGATCAAACCTGTTGCTGATACTGATGTGCCTGCAAAATGATTTACTGCTGCAACCGCTGCATAAATAATCGCTATCAACAGTACAACTGCTATAATTACAAGTCCAACTGGATTCATGCTCATAACAGCATTGAATGCGCCTTGAGCTGCTGTCCATGCATTTGTAGCCAGTGAAGCCGCCCTAGACGCTATTTCCGCCCCTTTTGTAAATGCCGTATAAATTATGATAGCCGCCGCAACCCCTAATATGATAGGTTCTATAATTGACCAATGATCTGCCACGAATCCAGCTACAGATCCCGCTAAATCAAAGATATTCAGCACCATATTTGCCGTCGTTGCCATAGCTTCGATCGCTCCATCAACAAATCCCTGGAACGCATCGCTGTTCGCCATCCCATTTAATCTTTGAAGAACCGGCTGGAAAGCCATAACTGCAGTATTCTGCATCGACTGCCAGATCTGCCCCCAGGTCATCGGCATTTCATCAAACTTGGCATTGATATCATCCGCCGCAGAAAAGATCGCCGCCTTGACAATATCCGCTGTTATTTCGCCGTCTGCCGCCATTTCTCTGATCCGTCCTATCGGAACATCGAGATAATCCGCAATGTTCTGGATCAGGTTCGGCGCCTGCTCAAAAATACTGTTTAACTCATCACCGCGGAGTACGCCGGAACCAAGAGCCTGTGATAACTGTAACTCTGCATTTGCGGCTTCCTGTGTGGATGCACCGGCGATCGTCATCTGCTTTTGAACTAAATCTGCAAATGCAACAACCTCTTCCGAATTGCCAAATGCATCCCTCGCATTATTACCGAATCTTGCAACAACCGAAGCCATATCACTAAAGGAACCTCTTGCATCCTGTGCCGCAGCATATACCATATTGACAAGTTCTGACGTCTCATTTGCAGTTCCGTTTATCTCATTAAAGGAATTATTCATCAGATCCAGTCTTGAGGTTGTCTGCGTCAATTCATCGGACATGTTGAGAATTTTTCCCACGCTTTGGATACCCACATATGCACCAACCACGCGTTTAATCATTCCCATCAGCCCCTCTGCGCCGGATACCCCCTCCTGAATCTCCTGATTGAATCTTCCCTGCTCATCCGTATTATCCCGGATATACCGCTCTGTATTACCCACTGTCTGCGATAACTGGAGATATGCCGCATTTGCACCGGACACATCCATGTTCTGCATGGCGGTATTAAGATTATTCTGCTCCTGAATCGCCCGGTCTAATTGTGATCTCAACTGTTCCAACTGGGAGTTGGCGGTGTCTGTTCCCATATTTATCGGATTACTTTCAATCTGCTGTATCCGTTCCCGGATCGAATCGATTCTGACAGCCATGGAATTGAGATCCTGAAACATCTCCGGCGGAAGGATCGCTGTACTGTATGCCTGCCTTGCAATATCGTTCTGCGTGCTGCTCAACTGCTCTAACATGCTATTGGTACTCTGTACTTCCTGCTCGAACCGATCTATCCCGGTTCCTGTAAACACATCCAGATTGTTCGTTTCCCACTGCACTGGAATCTCGGCCGGTTCAGAAGTTCCTACAAGCGGATTCGGGGCAGAAGCTGGCTGCTGTGCCACACCGTTCAACGCAATCAAGGATGCTGTTGCTTCATCGATTGCCTCTCGCGCTCCCTCTAAGCTGCTCGTATCAATATCCATCGACATTGCCTGCTGCATATCATACATTTGTGCTGTTGCAAGGTTGACCGCATCCATAATGCCATATAAAACACTGGTAAACTGGTCATTAAGCTCTATCGCTGTCTGAATAGCTGCCATACATCACACCTCCTTCCTAATGGATTTTGTTCTTTAACTTCCGCTCTTCCTCTTTCTTATCCTCAATTCTTTTCTTGATTGAAGCGGTTACAAATGCTTTTTCCCGCTCATCCATATTTAAAAATACAGATGGCAGGATATGTAATTTCAGAAGGGCATAGTAAGCAAAGTTCGCTTCGCTATCCCCTCCTTCAATTAGTTTTTTGCTTCGTCCACCAGATCATTAAAACTCTTGTCGAATCCCTGAAATTTCTGCATCCACACTTCAAACATCTGAAATTCACCGGCACCATCCACCATTGCGTACAATAAATCTTCCGGTGTTTTCACGCCGTAAGAATCCTGTAATTCTTCATCATACAGATCAGGATACACGGTTGCTGCCGCCATCATCTTTGACAGATATTTTTCTGTATTCAGTCTTGGGCGGTACATGTTTGGCTTGCCGGTCACCGGAACCTCTACAGTACATGCATTGCGCAGTTCCTCATTCTCGCGTGATGTGATCTGGCGAAATTCCCAGAGAAGCGGCTTTCCGTCTGTATCTGTAAGGCTCGCTGTTGGAGCATACTTCTGATTTTCTTTTACTTTTTTATTTGCTTTCATAAATCTGCTGAATTCTGACATATCTTTCTCTCCTTTTCATTTAAAAATCCCCTCCCGCTGATGCAGGAAGGGAACATCATTAATTTGTTCTAAAGCCCTCTAACTCTTTGAATTTTTCCGGCATATCCCAGCTCTCAAAGGTTCCTGAAATATCTTCATCCAGAAGCTCCTCGCCTGCCTGAAACTTTGAAAGAATAAACGAATCGCACAGGCATCCCCTGTGAATTACCGTCTGTCTGCCGGCACCGCTTGATGGATCTTCGTTGCTCACCTGGATCTCAAAATAAGGCAGGTTTCCTGTCTTCTGATACTGGTTTGCCATTGCGCGGAGCACTGACTGATTATAATGTGCAGTTCCCTTCCAAGTACCCTTTCCACCGGCAGCCTTGTGTCCCATGCCGACTTTGCCTAAAATCTTGACATCTTTAATCGTGACATCCCATTTACTTTCAAAATCTATCAGATTCATAAAATTGTATCGTCTCTTACCAATCGTAATAAAACACTCCGCAAGGCTTCCATAGAAGGCATCGCCTGCATCCATGATAGCTGTATTTCCCATCTTTCTTCACTCCTTCCTACGCTACCGTGACAGTCATATAAAGTTTGCTCATCGCATTAACAACTGTCACCATATCTGTGATCACTACAGACTTTTTCGATTCTCCCTGTGCGATCGTAATATCATCTTCACTAAAGTTCTCGATCGCCCTGATTTTTTCAAGTTCCCTGTGGTGTGCCACAATGTCAGACCAGAGAGACGTTCTTCCTGCCGCATCATTCGATATGGTGCCGAGATATTTCGTACTGAATAATACGGCGATATCATTACCGATCTGATCGATCACGCGGACCGTCTGATTGTCTTTAAAAAGTTCTCCCTGTGTATCTGTCACACTTACCATGGAGTTGATATCATCCAGAACACGGATATCTGAATTTACCCTGTGCAAGACAAATTCTCCATTTTTGACAGACTCTCTTAACTGATTCTGCGTATACGATGTATCTACTGTAAAGGAACCGTCGTAAACCTTATTCTGACAGGATTTATTAATCTCACATCCACATTCTGCCCCGGTAACCCAGTATACAAGACTCGCTTCACCCCATCCCGCATCTGTGGTCTTATTTTTTACATCGATGACTCCCAGGTAATCAGCGGAAATATTATATAGTACCACCTGAAACTTAATTCCAAGTTCATCGCGCAGACGTTTATTAAATGCCACATACAATTTTTTTGTCGTATCATCTGTTACCACAACACCCATGGTATTAAATGAATACGACTCGATCAGATCTAAATATGTCTGATGTGCTGTTCCGTCTACAGTTCCATTTGTTCCACCTGTCAGTGGTGCGGCTGCCGTATCTTCCAGCTCGATTTCCTCTTTAAATGAAACATAATCATTCGCCACAAGCTCTTTTGCAGTTTTTACCGTCTGCGTATCTACTTTGGCTGTGCCAAGGTAAGTGATAACGTCAAACTTATCTGCGTCGTCTGCATTTTTCTGTACAGCGATCCGGATATCATTGCCACGGGTTCCGCTGTACAATGCGGTTGCTATGGTATTTGCAGCCTTTACACCGCCACCATTTAAACGGTATGCATAGAGTGTCTGTGCCCCAAGGAACAGATCATTCAGTCCTTTCATTTTCGGATCGTCAAATGCATAACCAAAAATCTTCATGCTGTTTTTCTGGAAATCCTCGTTTGTCACCTCAAAGACTTTCCCTTCCACGCCCCAGTCAAGTTCTAAAGGCATTGTCGCAACGCCTCTGTCTGACAGGTTCGTGTTTGCAGATGCCGCCGATACAAAATTGATATAAGTTCCCGGCAGCACCTTGTTTTGTGCGGTAAATGTTCCTCCACCTAAAGCCATTTATTTCACCTTTCCTTTCATGTATTTTTCTAATAACGTGTCCGCTTCTGCTTTTGTGTACTTTTTGTTTTCATCAAGCAATGCGTCCATTATATCTTTCCTGGCACTGTACTTTGCACAGGCAAGAAGCTGTTCTTTTGTAAATTTCTGTGCCGCTTTTCCCTGCGGCTTTTCTAATACCTTCCCGCTCGCATTTGCCATTTTATTATTCTCCCTTCATTTCTGACTGAATTTTAATCTGTCCCATCACCTCAGAACGTACCGGTTTTTTCAAGATTACCCGGTTATAATTCACAAAAAAATTCAATACACCGTCCACCAGATCATGGTTCTTATTCGTTCCACGTATTGCTCTGTCCGCATCTAACGGGGTAACATACTCTAAAGCAAACATCATACGCTCTGCCACATCGTTGCACTCTGCGTATGGATTCAGTTTAGATTCAGGAAAGTACTGGATACAGAATGCATTATTTTGCAGATACCGCTGCCCGCAAAGCGGGCTTATGCTCTGGTCAATCAACTGTATAAAAAAACAGGGCTCTTTCAAGTCCTGTTTTATCTCATCCTTGTGGATCTTATAACCATCCTCAAACTCGCTGTCTAAGGCAATGCTGATCGCATCTATAATTTCATTTATCATTTCATGATATCTCCAAGGTATTTTCTGATTTTTCGTTCAAGGATCTGCGGTGCCATGTTCTGTAACTCCTGTTCGGATATCTTCATCATAAAATGTCCTTTGACCCAGCCTTTATGATTTGCGGTTCTGTGGCCGTATTCAACATAACTGGCATATTCGACCGGATTTACGATCTCAATCACGTAGGTGCCCCCGAAATGATTTACCGTAAGACTGTCTGCGTATCCCTGTGCTGATGCCCGTTGCCCCGCTGTCCATCCCCGGCGAAGAGTTCCGCCTTGTTTGCCTTTCACTTTTTTCCCTTTATGTGAAAAACCTGTCTCACAAGTATAAGACTGCCCGGAATAATCCCCGACGGGTGTTCTTTTTATGACTAACCGCAAGAGTCTTGCCGCCAGTTCCTTCACACATGCCTCCACAAACGCATTCGGATCCTGTAATTTTTCCATTTCTCTCTGCAGCTCCGTAAGTCCCCGGATATTAAAACTTCCCATTCCTGCCATCATGCATACCTCTCTGACAGTGTAAGCACAATCTCCTGATGCGTCGGATAAACCGCAGGTACACCACTGCATTCATATGCACGTGTGATGCCTGCCTGCGTGACTGTGATCTTGCTTCCAGACTTAATCTTTGTATCAGGGGACAGGAATAGTTTTGTGACCTGTGCTGTTTTTGCTGCTGATTCTGTCTGATCTACGGCACTGACATTCGAATATGACAGGCGGCATGGCTCATCCTCTAACACAACCACTTCCTTTTCCGATGTGATCTTTGTTCTCGAATCTTTAATCGGCTGAAATTCCGTTACTGTGCATTTCCCATCGTATGTCTCTTCCTGCGCCTTTCTTGCCATTGCCTGCATTTTCTTAATTGCATCTGAGATCATCTCCACGCCACCTTTCTGTATCGTTTCAATGAGGATTCATAATTTTTCAGCACTGTGCTCTTAAAATTGTCATCCACATACTGACGGAATGAGGTAGAAGTGTCCCCCTCAGAAATAGAGGAAACCGCGCCAACTGCTGCCGACTCACTTCCAATATTTTCATTCCGATACAGATCAATTGCCATGCGATAGCAGGTGTTTATCAATCCATCCGGCATTTTCTCCACATGGCAATAGTTTTTTATGATTTCCTCAACATCTGCAATGACAAATTCAAGTACCATATCCTTAGAATCATCCTCAATCCCAAGAAGTGCCTTTAATTTTGCCAGATCCATAGGCTACCCAATCTTATGCTTAATTGCAACGATACGAAGCTGTTTCGGTTCGTATACCGGATTCCAGTTCTCTGCCATTGCAAGTTCTGCCCTCGTCGGAGTCTCCACATGCTCACGTTTTGCCCCGGTGTACGCGATTCCTCTCGGATGCAGGATAAACGCTTTACGGTTGATCAGATAATCCACACCGCCGCCAGTCTGCTTGTCACGGTCCACCTCAGTAGCAACATGACCGACCGGAGAACCATTGCCGTAAGCAACTGCTCCATTACCGAAAAGGTATGTTGTGTATACATTATCAGCAACCGGGCATCCATCATCTACGGTCACACGTCTGCCCTGATAGGTGTCAAACTCAACATCTGTAGAATCACGCTCTGTCTCGATCAGATTCAGCTTTTTCAGATAAGATTTTGTAGCAGAGTGCATTGCCACACCGGTAAGCTGCGACTGTGCATCTCCAAGCATCTGACATGCATCGATAAATGCAGATGCGCTAATCTGCTTTGCAGCCTCTGCTTTTCCTGTAGTCAGATCAAGAATATGATCTGCCATTCTGGTCTCCGCTTTCGGTGTTCCGCTTGGATCTGCCGTGGTGGTTCCAAATACGCCCGCAAGAATCGCAATCAATTCCTTCTGCATATCGCGCGCCCAGTACTGTGCCACCAGATCACCGATTGCTTTCATCGGGTCTGCACCTGCTAATGCTGCAGAAAGATTTGTGGCAGCCCACATTTTCTGACGGAGAATTGTGGTGGATACATCTTTGTTAGAACCGATCTTTGCCGGTGTCATCTTTACATCCTCCAGTGTCGGCTCGGATTCTCCCTGTAAATCCTCGAAGAACGGCATATTGTGTGTCCTTGCCGCCTCGGATGCCAGTGCATCAAATTCCGGGCTGTTTACCACGATCCCGCTCTGGAAAAACGCGGACAGCTCCATTGTTCTGTTGATTACATACCGGTTAAAAAGTTCCGGTACGATCACGTCTGCAATTTTTGTAATTGCCATAAATAGTTACCTCTCTTTCTAAATGGTTACCCCTGCGGCGGCGGCCATTGCTTTCGCCTGCTCCGGGTTGGATTTTAAAAGTTCGCCCTGTTTGGTCAGATTAAACGTCTCTTTTGCAAATGGGTTTGCAGTTCCTGCGCCACCAGTGCCACCCTGTGGATGATACGGCGGTTTTGGCTGCTCCTGTTTGAACAGATGCGCCATTGTCTTATCTTCCTTGTACGGCTTTACGGCATCCTCTACGCCGACCGGCTTTCCTTCTTTGTCAAAAGTGAACTTGTCCAGTCCTCCGGCTTTGTAGATCAGGTAATCCGGATCAAGGACGCCCTGTTTTGTGAGGGAATCTTTTAACGCATATGTTTTTGAAATCTGCTCATTGGCTGTCTGCTGCTCTTTTAACTTCGTCTGAAGGTCTGTGATCGTAGTCTGCAATGTTTCATTATCTGCATTGTTCTTTTTCAGATCTCCGATCGTAGCATTGAGTGTCTTGATCTGACCAGAAAGATTCTCCTTTTCTGCAACAGTGGTATCATACTTGCCTTTGTCGACGTACTGACCAGATCCAAGGTCTGCAAGTTTTACCTGTTTGTCCTTATTCTCCGGTTTTCCGTTATGAGCATTGACAGCATCTGCCACCTGCTTATAGAGATCTTCGCCTAAAATGTCTTTTAAAAATTCCATATAGTTTCCTTTCCTGCACTGTTTTTAAATGTGGTGTCTCCACGGCAGCATGCAGTTTTGATGCCATGCATAAGGGCAATTTGCCGCAGTTTAAACGTCATAAGGCTTTCGGACAATATAAAAACAGGACTGCTGCTTACAATCCTGTTTCCATCGTTTTACATTTTGCGGTTGCACCGGTGCAACCTTTGATTTTGGGTATAAAAATACCACCATGCCATTTCTGACTGGTGGTATTCCCTTTTCTTTCGGATAGGCTGCACACTATACCCTAGGTTTTTGGTTCATAATGGTCACATTTTTTAACCTTACCGTTCCAGATTTCCGGCGGTATTCCGTTTTTCTTTGGATATGCTTTACACGAATACGGAATTCCATCAAATTTAATTTTTTTACAGTCTTGGCAAATGGGAAATAAAGATTTCAATTGATATCTATCTATTTCTCGCGACATTCGATTCATCTCCTCTCGAATCTAGGCTTTACTCCATATAATTTGTATAATTCATTCCAAATTTCTTCGCCCAGTTTCACAAGTACTTCCTGTTCATTATGTCCGTTATAATATTGCTCGATTATTTTAGGTTTTAACTGATATAACAGCCGGTTATAATCATCACTAAATTTATCACTTGTTGGAAGTTGCTGTATATTTTCATTATATTCTAACACATATGCACCATTTTTCCCACAGGTTCTAAAACTTCTGACTTTATGATCTACCAACAGATACAGATCTTCCGGTGATGGTGGTGTGCTCAATGGATGGTTATGTGTAACATCGTTTCCTTTCATCAATTTTAACTGACGCTTCGTAAATTTTATAGTGTCTTCATTACCAAGCTGGCAGCTGATTGCTTTTCCATCCTCAAATATAACAGCTGTTTCATAATCATTCTGACTTATTTCCTGTTCAACTGTTTTTAAGTCTTTTCCTTTAAAATCGTAATACTTCGGATCTGCTTTATTATTATTTGTAATAAGGCCAAGTCTATCTCTTGCTTCTGTGTCGCCATCCACAAAAGATTTCTTCCACTCCTCATACGTCGTATCTGCCGACACATAATACGTCTTGCCATCCTCTCCTCTTGCCGCACGCTCTCCCACACTGTCAAATTCATCACCAAAATACGGACATGTACATCCGCGGCAGTTTGGATGGAACGGCGGTGCAGTCACACCGATCTGAAAGTCTTTCATGGGGAAATGTTTCAGATCCATGGATCCACAAAACTCACATGTATGGCTGTCTAATGTCTCCATGATTTCAAACTGCTGCACATCCAGCTCTTTCATGCAGTCCTGTCTTGCCTTATTTGCAAATGCTGCAGATTCCGTCATGACTACCCTGCCCGCCTGTGCCCTAGATACTTTCATCTTCTTGGCAATCTCTGCAATAGCCCGGTCTGGTGCTTCTCCTGTGATGCACATGCGCGATAGACTGTTATGCAGCTGATTGATCAGCTTTGTCTTATTCTCCCACAGGCGGTCTGAAAAGTTCTTTCCATCCACCGCCCAGGGTTTACATACGATCATCTCCACGGTTCTTGAATCCAGCCGGTTTATGGTCGTGCCAATGCCGACACCTTTTTGTATTTCATAGGCAGTATGGTAAAAATCAGAGGTATATGTATTCCTAATATGCTGATCTATTGCATCGATGCAGTTTCCATACAGCTTTTCTGCCTCCTGCTGTATTTCAAATTTTAAGGCTTCCAGTCTGCTGATATGCACTCTCACAGATGCATTTTCCAACTGCTGCTCCCATTCCCCGTTTCTTTTATTTTCCTGTCCATATCTGATATATTGCTCAACATTCCAGTGAAATTCTTTCAGTTCTCCTGCATTCAGCAGTTTCCGTGCTTCCTGCATAGATACACCATTGTTATCTGCAAGTCTCTGATACCAGGAATTGATCTTTGCATTAATTGCCGCAAGGGATCTGTCAAACTGCTCCTGAATTTCCTGCACTTTCTGAAACGAAGTATCGTGCTGTGCCTGCTCCATCTGTTTAAAACGTTCCTGCCAGTATTTACCTGTCCGTTTACCCATGCGATCACTTGCCCCGTTCCTTTATTCCATGTTTTTTGGATCATTGTTCTTTTCTTGATTATCTTTCTTCGCCGGATCATCCTTTTGTGACTGTCCAAAGGCTCCGGTGTAAGCATCCGCTTTCTCCTGTGCCTCTTTCTCTTCTTTTTCTATCTGCTTCAATTCCTCATCAGCATCTTCGACCAACGGATGATTTTTCAGGATCGTCTTTTTACTGACAATGCCAACCGAATCCCTGCATATCTGTGCCTGCTCCGTATCATTCTTGATACAAGTACGGGTCCATGTCTGTATAATGGTGTTGCACTGGATGCCAAGGCTCCTACAGACCGCCCGGACAAGACGTGCAAAACCAAGTTTAAATTCTGTCTCCATAAGTCCTGTTTTCATCTCCAGCAGTGAATACATAAATTTCAGTGCTTCACCTGACTGGTTTCCGAAGTTCTCTGGCTGTGGATCGAATCCCTGCCCTTGTTCGAAGATTGCCTTTCTGGTGGCTTCTAAGACGCTGTTTCTGGCTTCAATCGGGATCTCAATATTAAGTGTTGATACTGCACCGCCCTCATCCCCATCTACTTTGATAGTCTTGTATTTTTTCAAATCAGAAAGAAAACTGTTCAGATCTTCACCGCCATATCCGGACAATACGAAAATCAGTTCCTGTATATCGTCTAAATCATTAATAAAACCGCTGTAGACCTTATCATATACGTCTATCAGCGGTTTAATGTTTCGCAGATCATCGGTATGGATATTGTTGTTATAAAATGGGATAAACGGCACTTCCCCAAAATCATGCCGGTAACTGGCGGCCATATCCCCACTGTCCGGATACGCAAACATGTCATAGTATGTCAGCAGATCCAGTGCGTCACCGGTTCTTCTCCGGAATGCCTGGCACTCTGTATCCGTCCAGTATTCATACACGGTATAGTTATCACCGGTATTCTCGTCAATGTCCGGATACACACGCATGGTTCCGATCAGCCGCCTTTTCAGGCTCCGGTTAAATACCGGGATGATCTGCGCAGACGGAACTACCGCCCACTCAAAACCATTTTCTCCCTGCCAATAATGCACCCAGCCGATAGAGGTATTTGCGGCGTTTATACACAATTCCATACAGTTCTTGGCGTATTCATCCCCCAGTGCTTCTGTGATCCGCTTATTGCTTGCGGTATTACCTACATCAAACAACGGCGGTGCAGTAAATGCGTATGATGCTTTCTGATTCACAATCAGCCCGTGGAAGTTCCGTGGAATCCGGTTGTCTGCATTACGCAGTGGGTTGTCCGCTTCCTCTTTCTCTTCTTTTGGCTCATCTCGGAATAAAATATCTGTCTCATTCCGGTAATACCGTTCCGCCACTGCTGCCCGCGTCACAAAAGCCGCATGACCGGGTTCGTATTTTTTTATCAGTTGTTTCATTGTTTCGATGTCCATTGTTATTCTCCCAAAATTTCAAGGCTCTGATATGCTGCAAAAATCTTCGGTGACTGAATTGCAAACCAGTCAACCATTTCTTCATTTTTTGCCCATGCTCCATCATAACAATTTGAGGAATCAGATAAACCGCTCTCATTGAAAAAAGCGTGGATAATTTCATGCCTACAAACTTTTCTCCAATATTTCTTTTGCGATTTTTCGTCCATCCCTGTGAAATATTCTTCCTCTGACATGTCGGCAATTATGATTTTTTTATCTTCCTCACCGCAATAACCAGCAAGTCTATTCTTTTGCATATACTCATCTTCTGACACCTTATGAGTTTCAATCGAATATTCAGTTCCAAGGATATTTACTTTCATATTTTTCATTTTCTACCTCATTTCAAAATGCCAACGCTTCCAGGTTTACGGATAATCGTATAGCAGAAATACCGCAGCGCATCCATTGCATGATCGTGCTGTTTTACCGGTTTATCCTCGCCATGCTCCGATGCTTTCTGATCCCAAATATAGGAAGCAAATTCTTTTATGGTATTCGGGCACTGGTCACTAATCGCAATCTTACCCTCGTTTAACAACGACGCTACAAACCGGATGCCATCCAACACGTCATTCTTTGCTTTCTTGATTGTATAGCCACGTTTTTTCAATTCTGCAATAAACGATGCGGCAGACGGATCAATAATAATCTTTACCGGCTTTATTCCTGCAAGCCATTGTTTCAGATCATCTGCATACTCGGTATCTGTTTTCTGTCTTTCTTCATCGCGTCCGGAATAATAATACTCACGGCAGCATACCCACCGCCCGGAACGTTCTTTGCACCACAGCAAAAATACAGTTGCATTCTGTGTACCATAGTCACAGGACACGTAGTAATTCGCGTTAACCAAATCAAACAGACTTGATATCACATGCTTTGCTGTATCGAACATGTCATAAATCATACCCTCTGCCATTGCCCAGTGTCCAAGAATATACCGACGGTAGAATACACCAGTATACATACTGCGGTATCGTTCTTTGATCTTTTCTGACAGGCTGAGGTTATCATCCATGGTAAAATGGAGATACAACAGGTGTTTTTCTTTTCTCTTATCAATCCAGTCCGTCTTAAACCAGTGATATGGACCATCCGGGTTGCAGTTAAACCAATATTTAGAACCCTCAACCGAACATCGTCCGGTTGCCTGGTTCACAAATGATTCCGGCATCAACGCAACTTCATCAAAAAAGACCCCAGCCAGGGTAATACCCTGAATGAGATCCTGTGATCTTTCGTCCTTGCCGCCGAATATATAAAAATAATTGGTTACATCTCCTTTTGTGATGATAACCAGATTATCCGCTCTGTGATCTGCCACGGTATAACCACGGCTGCAAAGCATCATTTTCAATCCAGACAGTACATTTCTCCGGAAAGAGCCTATCGTCTTGCCGCACATGGCAAAATTTTCACCATTAAACGAGCTCATCGCCCACATGATAAACGATAACGACATACTGACTGTCTTGCCGGATCGGATTGCTCCATCAGCAATAATGCCGTCGCTGTCCTTTACCGGAGAATCCTTGCACCACCAGTTCAGCACCATGCGCTGTTTCTGTGAAAATGGCTTGAATTTGAAAATCCGCTTAATCTTCTTCATTGTCCCAATCCTCTGCCGCGGTTCCGTTCAACGCATCCATGAATCCATCATCTACCTTTTCCTCTCCGTCATCAGTTTGGACTTTGGCTTTCAACAGTGCAATCTCTGCTTTCTGTTTCTCGGTGGCAAGATCCATGTGGTCTGAAATCCACTGCAAGGCTTTCATACGGTCGGCAAGTTTAATCTTTGCACCGTCTTTCCCTTTGGAAACCTCTGAAATTAATGTTCCGTCTACAGCTTTACTGTCTTTTAAATTCACATAGCTGTATTGAACTTCTTCATCCGTCTCCGGATCTGTAAACGTTCCGTTTCCAAATTCTACAAAATCAGTCATATCAGCAAAAGCAATATCCATGTACTTTTGGAAGATGTCAGACTCACTCAGGAACTCCCTGTTGAGTCGATCCTGCTTTAACCGCAAGATTTCATCTTTTATCCTAGCATTTCCTAGCATTCGCGAACCATTCACCAGAGCTGTTGCATAATCAACGCCATACGCTTTCTGATATGCCTTAGTAGCGTTGAAACACCGGATGTAATGTATGCAAAAAAGCTGTTGTTTATCGGTCAAGTCGGTGTTCTGCATTACCTGCTTGACTTCATCAGCTATAGCTTTTTTTCTAACGCTCTTTTTGTTTTCCGAACGTTCGCTTTTCTTTTCCGAACGCTCGCTTTGATGATTGTCATCCCAATGGTATGTACTTTTCCATCTTCGAACCGTACCGGGAGGAACGTCTAGTTGACTTGCAATCTCAACCAGCTTCATTCCTTTTTTGTATAGTTTTCGGGCTTTCTCTGCCTTTTCGTTCGGACTCCTTGCCACTGCTGCCACCTTCCTGCTTTTTCTTTTCTCTATATTCCCTCATCACATGCGCAATCGCCTGTTCGGCTGTCGGATCACTGTATCTTTCTTTATTCATTCTAATCTCCCCATTCATACGGAGGTTGCGGCTCCCCTGGGTTTCATGGAGCCGCTTAATGTTGTGAGCACGAAAAAAGAGAGACTGCTGCCGCAATCTCCCTTTGAACCTTTCGGTTAGTATAACAATATCATATTTTGAGTGTGCACTTCTATGCACTCTTTTAAATTATAAAATGTTTCAGTGCATCATTATGTATGTAATGGGTGCGTCTCCATGATAATCCCATCTTCACACAGATATCCTCCCACTTCATCAGTCTGATGTATCGGTACATCAAGATGTCTTTTTCATCTTCGCTGTCCATCCGCTCTATTTTGTCTGTGATTTCTCTACACAGTTTGATTCTGTGATATCTGGCTTTCATGTACCGTCTTTCCTCTTCGTCCAGTAGTGCAGCATAAGCAGATAGATCTGTATTGTTATGTGCGTGTGGCATGCCGTCATTGCCTGCAGATGGCATAATCTTGCTTAAATGCATTTCTTTGATCTTTTCCTCACTGCGTTTCATCTGACGCACTGCTTTTTCATATTGTTTCAGGTATTCCTTTTTTAATTCATTTTCTTTCTCCACTCTCCATCCTCCATGTTCAATTATTACTCTATAGTAATTTTAGCATGGAAATTTAGTGGATTTGTACCAATTTTCAACGCTATATACTTCCATGTACTTTTAAATAATTACCGCACCATCCGCATCTGTCCGCCCGCTCCTCTTCTGCTCTATGAATTTCTGCACAATCCGACGTTTCCGGTAAAAGCAATTTTTACTGATCGGGAGAATGCCATAATGAGCTTCTAACATGTCATAACTGGTACCAACAACGATTGATTCTGTCAGTTTATCGGCTATGATGCTATCTACACTCATACAGATCTCGTACACTTCTTTCTCATTCACACACATTCCCCCTCTGCTTGTTTTATTTTTCTCCCTGCCTGTTCTTCATTGTTTATTAGTATCCGTATATCCCAGCTTCTCTAATCTTGCCATAAATGTTAAAGTAACCTGCACTGGCCAAACCTGCCCGTATCTTCTGTTTATCTCTGCCGTGATTTCTTCCGGCGTTAACTGCTGCTCTGACTCCTTGATAATTTTTAAAACTTTCTTTTCCTGATCTGATAATGTCTGCATGTCATTGTCTCCTTTATAATTATATTTGTAATTTCTATATGATTATAATTTACATGTGTAATATTGTCTATTACTAATTGTTTTTATCTCCAGATCGTGATGAATGCAGTTATTAACAGGATTCCCCAGTATACAACATTATGCAGTTCTTTCTTTTCCCGTGCTTTTTCCATCTCATCATAAAATGAAATAACAATTATTATCCCTATTAATTTTAAAATCATCTTGCTTACCTTTACCTGTCAGCTCTGGCACATCAACCAATACTGTATTAAACGTTCCTTTCGTTTTTCCTGCTCGTCTTTCTCGAATCGGAACGGTTTTCCTTCTTTCAGTTCCAGTTCTATCCCGTCAATGTTTCCATTTAGTTTATCCTGACAATGCCGGAGAAGTGTTTCCAGATCGCACAGCCTGTTTGCTCTGTACTCATCACGGATGTGCTGTAAAACTCTGCACGTGCTTTTTATCCGGTACTCATAAGTACATTTACTGTTGATAAATCTTTCTTTTCCGGTTTCTGTTTTCAAGATTTTTAATCTATCATCAGATTCCTTCAGCTTGGCATAAGACATTTCTATGTCAGTTTGTTTCATCTACACCTCCACCTTTCACAATCTCGATTGCCGTTTTAAGTTCAACAATTTCTTTTTTTGCACTCCATCCTACAGGCTGTGCAACACAACTTGCCTTATCCAATTCGCTTACAACCGCATCCACATTGTAAGCGGTCTGAATTTCGTCGACTTTTTCCATCAACGTACCCATTTTCCAAAAGCTATTTATAACATCCTTTTCCTTCTCAAATGTATCAGAAATCATCTTCTTTACATCGTCCGCATCAATCAGTCTCATCGTTCGCCCTCCTGTTCCACACTTCTAAACATCAAATTTCATGTGAAGATATTTACCCTCGTATTCGGTTTCCCAATAATAGTCACCTGTGTACCAATCTTCTCCCCTACATGTCTGGTCACACCATTCTTTACAGTTATCTCCACCCTGCTCGTTACCCGTATGATATTCTGTGATATCAGCAAAGTCAGGGTCCATACCGTCCATTTCAAGGTTTTCCTTACACCACTTTGCAATCTCTTCATTAAGTGCATTTCGTTGTTCGATTTTATCAACTATTTCTTTTGAAATCTTACTCATTCTTTATCGCTCCAATCTAATTTCTGACCACAGTCACTGCAATATGACCCGACATTATACTTGTTTCTTAAATCTCCCTTCTCGTAACAAACAGGACAATAATAGTGATGCATTCCTCTATTGTATCCTTTCTTTATCTCTTCTCTTATTCCTTTCTTTGCCGTCTGCTTCTCCATCGCCGCCCGGCATTCTTCCACCGTTCCGATTGCTCGGTACTGTTGAACCTCTTCCAGGGCCTTAATAATTGAGTTTCCAATATCTGACCCCGGAAGAATTCCCAACATGTTACTTTTTCTTTTTGAGCTTTTCAGATATTCAAGTGCTTCATTCTCCGTCATTCTTACACCTCCAACAGTTCCGGATTGTCAAAAATATTTCCAATAACTTCTGCGCATTTTCTTTCTTCTGTATAAAATCCTAAGTTGCAGTAACAATCCCCGCTTTCCTTATGGCTTGCATAACTGTAATCCAATGTCCAGTCCCCATTGCAATATTTTACAATCTCTGGATACTGTTCTTTTCTATCGCAAACGTCATTCTCCCAAATCAGCTTGCCGTTCTTATCCTTAAGTCCGGTGCACTGGCAGATGGTATTCTCCAAAATGATTACATCATGGGGTATCCCAGTGAGTGCATTCCATTCAACCCATTCTCCATTATCAATCCGCTTTCCACGGAATAAATATCTATCTTCCATCACTATTCCTCGCTTTCCCGGTACGGCTCCGGCAGTGGCATCCAGGCAATAACGTCAAATGGAATTTTCTCTCCGTCTGCATCGTTCCATCCGTGACCGTCATATCCGACAAAATACGGAAGTATATTTTCAAAATCAGTTTGTGTTGACGGCTCATAGTCCATAACAGTTACCAAACATCCATATGCTTCTTCCGGCAGTCGCTCACTCACCGGAATCCACCCACCAGTCTTTTCTTCCTCTGCCAGAATCCTGTTTACCTCTTCCTCTGAAATCACTTTCGTCAGAGGAGAATATCCGCAGGCTTCTGTTAATGATTTAACTATCCGGCTTCTAATTCTGCTTATTTTCATTCTGATCCTCACTTTCTGGTAACATAGCATATTTATAGCTACTCATTTTACCGTCGTATGTGCTCCATGACGTTTTTCCGTAATCCCATGTATAAACCGTTTCATCTTCATATTTTGCAAAATGTTCTTTGCTCCACGCAAAAAGTTCAGAATCTCTGACCAAAATCGGTGTATCAACTGGAACTCTACTCCAATCAACCGGCGGTTCAATCGGTTCGACATATTCGCTGTTCGCCCATTTTCTCGTCTTTATTTCACAATCTCTTATTGTGCCGCCATTAAAATTACACTCGTTGCACTGTGTTTTTCTGCAATTTTCCAGCTTTCCATTAACGACGGCAATGTTCCCCCCATTGCACGCGATTTCAATAATCTCTTTTGCGTATTTTTCTCTATTCAGCATCTTTCTTCTCCTTCCCATACCGTAACTGATACGGTACTTCCTTAAAATCTCTCAATGTATCCGGGTTTGGATGCTTTGGTATTCTCGTTCGCTTGTCCGTCAGCGATTTAATGGCTCTGTTGCGTTCTTTATTATCTCTATGCATTGGATTCCTCCTAAACGCCCGTAACTTCCCGTATTTTTTCAGTCAACTCCGTCTCTTTTCCGCCGTTCAAAATCTTAATCTCTTCTGCGGCGCCTTTCAGCATTTTTTTCACATGTTCGATATTGTCCCTCTTATGGCTTGCCTTAACCGCTTTTTCGTCGATTACTGCTGCAATCGTCGGTGTCTCTTTAAAAGCACTCCGGTATGACTTTGCGATCTCCTCGATACATGACGGCGGCGTGTCTGCTTTCTCCAGCGTCTCTTCCAAGATTCCAAGTGTTAATTCCTGCTGTTCTGTGCGTTCCAGTTCTTTCTTTGCTTCCTCTTCCAGCTTTTCATCCAAAACCCGGTGGAAATCTTCATACATCTTGATTCCTTCATCGCTGTCTCCAAGTACTTCCGTGATAACTGTTTTTAATATCTCCCTCTGCTCTGTCGCTGTTGTCTGCATAATACATCCTAATCCCTGTGCGAGTTCCTGGTGCGGTGCTTTCGTGTCTCTCGTATAAAAGAGCATTGCATCTCGATCTTCCTTTCGATCCGTGAATGCCGGGAATAAAAATCCTGTATCCGGTGCGCCGACTACTTTATCACGGAATCTGTTTACGATCGCATTCTCGCTTTCGCTATATGCCAGTCCCGGTGCTGTCAGATTTACCGGACATATAGCGCAGAGCATGTACTCGTAGACGTCCTCTGATTCATCTATTTTGTTGTTATCAGAAGTTTTTGTTATAACATCGTAGGCATCACGGTAAAGCAGGATCAGGTAGTCTCCGATATAATCGTAATTGTCGATCACTCTTTCATAAAATGCCATCAGCATTTCTTTATTCTTTAATCCGGTTTCTCTCATGGTCAACAGGAACTGCTGCATGTCGTTTTCTTCCTTTGCCTCTTCCGAAAGTTCCAGATTCAACATGTTGTCTTTCAGTTTTCCCTTAAAGATTCCTTTTGCAATATCCAAGTATTTATAAAATTCTTCATCCGGAAGATTCAAAAATGTCTCTCCGAATGTTGTTACGATATTTTTATCTACATCCACATAGCACCCGCAAATACGGGAAAAAGTGCAGTTATTCTTTGTCAGCCTTCTTTTTAATTCCAAGATATCTTTCTTTTTCATTTTGTTGTCCTTTCTGCCATTGCTACATACTTTCCATAACTCATCCCGGCTTCTCTTGCTTTTTCTAACACGCTGCTTATATCGCTGTTATTATGTGTCTGGTTTCTTCTTTTCTCATGAATTTTTCTACTACGTTCATTTCTACACTGTGTTCCACAAGTCAATGCGGCTGCTGATATTGTTTCGAATTCTTTTCCGCAAATTATGCACTTTTTCTTATATGCTTTTCTTACAAACACTGTTTTCCTCCTTATTTATCTTTCACGTTTTTATCACTTACATCAATCTTTCCACTCATTAAATCCGGTAGTAACGCATCCCGTAATTCCAGTAAAAATCTGTTTTCCTCAATGTTCAGATACATGATGTGTTGCTTCCACATCTGCAAAATTGACATCAAGATTGTTGATACGCTGTCTTTTCTCCCATTCTCAAATTTTAATTCTCCTGCTTTTTTCGACATTGCAATGAAATTTTCTGGAATGATTTTTTCTCCTGTGAAGCCTAGCGTCTCATTCATCGCTTTGTTAATTTCTTCTGATGCCTTAAATGCCTGGAAAATCTCGTACAGCCCTATTGCTTTCGCAAGACTCTCATTCATCGTCAGCTTCAAGCCATTTTTCTCTTCAATCACACGATTAAGGTCTGCTATGATTTCCTTGTATTCCCTATGTGGCTGTGGTTCAAAATCAACCTCAAAATATGCGGAAGGCAAAAGTCTATACTTTCTCTCCTTGACATCCTCTGGTGAAACACTTACAGCAAAATCTTTCTCTATAGTGTGTTCTTCAATTGCTTTTATGGCACGTTCCATTTGTTCATCAGAAAACACTTTCACCGCTTTCTTATACACTCTATTCGTATGGCTCGAGCTTCCGTACTGTCCTCTCTGTTCGCGTTCCTCCACCTCATATGTATTTCTCATGTCAATAAGCTCTATTTGCGTCGTGCTCTTATGTTTGTTAAATACAATGATGCAGGTTGCAATTCCAGTGCTTTCGAACATATTATCTGGACACGCTATGACTGCTTCTATTAAATTTTTTTCAATCAGATATTTTCTGATTTCCTCTTCCTGTTTTAATCCACCAGTTAGCGCAGAGCATGGCAGAATGAAAACCGCCTTTGCATTTACCTTATCTAATGCAGTTAAAACAAACGCAAAATTCGCATTACTTTCCGGTGGAAGCTCACAATCATAAAATCTCGGCTGGAGCTGTGCAAATACCGGCAATTTCCACTTCATGTTATAAGGCGGATTTGAAATCAATGTTGTTCCCATTTCTCTATCTCCTTTACTTCTCCGTACTTGTCGCCTTTAAAAACCATATATGTGTGATAAATTTCATCCTGAAGCACATCTGCATGATACACGGTACACCTAATATTTCTCACCGCCATATTAAACAGAAGGTATGGAATTACATTTTTATCAAATTCATATAGGCAAAATACCTGTTCCGGTATCATGTTCCATTTTTGAATTGTCAAGGCTCCACTCCCTGCACACATATCAATTATCACATCTGATTCGCCAGCTAACCGACTAATAAATCTCGCAAGGCTTTTTGGTGTGTAATCCTGCATCTTCTCTTTCCTGTCTGCATGATAGTATTGAAAAATCATTTGCAACCAATCGACTGATAGATCGTTGTTGATCAGCTTGCAAAATTCTTCATATACCTGAATATCATTGTTTATCACAGTTTCAAACAAGCGTTTTGTTATCTCATCAACGCTTTTGATTTTTAATATTTCAAGTAGTGTGTCTGTTAATTTTTTTAGCTCCATTTAGCTCCTTTCTCTCCGGCACCGGTTGCCGGAGAATCGCGCGTTTACTGTTTCTGTGATATATTGATTAACCAAAAGTTGGAAAATCCCATTTCTTATAACGCAGCTTGTCCTCGTTCCAGTCCGGATACTGCTGCATCAGGTATTCTTTGAACATTTCGATCATCTCCGCCCGGAGTCCTTTACTGCCGTTATCTAACAGCATGTGATGGTACCGGCAGCCCACCGCTCCGTTCTGTGGTATGCCAAGTCCGCCCTGGGACTTGTTTATGTAATGCATGATATCTTTTGTCCGGTAGAGCATCGGATCTTTATTTTCCATGTGGTACTGCCGCCTGCAGAAGATGCAGCTCTCATCGTCGCGGTAATAGATGATCCGGCGGGTTTCTTCATCGAATTGGAACTTCATGTTTTTTCTGGTCCGGTACCGCATGTCAGTCCTCCTCTAACTTATCCATGATTGCCCCTGCCTCTTCACTTTCTAATTCCTGATACGCATCTCTGTATTCAGTACATTGACATGTTGATTTTAATAATGCCCTCAACATTTTTACCTGTTCTTGGCACCAGTTGCTTTCAGCATTTTTTATTAAATCCGCCATAAAGAGATCAAGTGTCCAGTTCATAATTTCTCTTGTTTCTGCGATCTCCGGTTCGTTTTCCTCATTTTCCGGTTCGCTCGGCATGTATTCCGGATGGTTCTCAATGCTGTCCTGTCCCGGTAACTGCTGCCCGCCGGCCGTCTCCGGCTCATCCGTCTTAATATCTTCCGGCTGTTCCTCCGGCTCGATCGGTGACGGTTCCGGAATATCCGGCTCAATATCATGCAGTGTCTTGGGTGTTTCTTTTACCGGCTCCGGTTTCTTTTTCGACTGCTGCACGTGCGACTCTTTCCGTTGCACCGGTGCAACTTTGCTTTTTTCAGTTTCCGGAAAATTTTCATGAAACATATTCTCCCATGCACTCTTCACATCAAATGATCCTGTCATGTTCCTGATCGTCTCAGCAACTTCCTCCTGCATGATCTGTTCTTTTTCCATGCTTCTTGTGTTCACGATCTCGATCATTTTTTTAAAGTTGTTCACGGATACGGCAAGTTTTCCGATCCCTGGGATTCTCGTCATGTAAACTTTCATGTCCGCCGGTGCCATGATCTCAAGCACATCCTGTTCGTTTTTTAACGAATTGATCACATCTTTGAATAACTGCGGCTCATCATGGAAAATATTTAAAATCACCTTTTCAAAGATTGTCTCCGCCGTTTTCGTTGTCTCCGGCTCCTGCTCAATCATTACTTCGATATCTGAGATTTTCTGCTCTTCCTCAAATTCTTCTTTTACTGTACTTATTTCCGTTTTACTCATTTCCGGCGTCAGAATCTCGTTGATCTCATCCGGCAGTGTCAGCATGAGTGCCAGTTTTGCATAACCGAACCGCTGATATTCTTCTTTCAGTTCCATAGAATAGCCATCTTTTGAGAATCGATCGTTGATCCGGATAAAACGTGATACCTGTGTTTTATCAAGCCCGTATTCCTTCATTGCAAACTCAATGACGTTTGAATACCCGGAACCCGCTAAAATTCCCGTATCCTGTGCCACTTTTAACAGATATCCGATCCTCACAAACTGCTCTGCTGATTTCTGCAGTTCGGTGTCAAGATCATGCTTATATACCGCGTAATCTGTATATGTGATCACATTGTGGTCCTGTCTTATAATTTCTTCCATTTTTCTTCCTTTCTACACTGCTGCCAGTGCCTGTCCTGCTTTCTCCGGCTTCTTTTCCCTGTTTTTCAGCTGCGCTGTATAATCTTTCAGAAATCTATCAAAAAACTCCTGTTTCGGTTTTTTATCATGTGCTCCATACCACTGTCTTATCTCTGTTCCTTTGATTTCTATTGTGATATAAGGAGTGTCCGGTGTTTTCTCTTTTCGCAGGAACAAAATGGCGGTCGTTCCCTTGTTATGTTTTGAAAGATAATTATCACCGCCTACACAATGGTGTAAGGTTCTTCCTTCCACGATAATCTCTCCCGCGTCTTTTGCCGGGCGGATGATATAGCCCTCTGCCGATGCCTGATACCGCTTGCACAGGCTCTTATATTTCACTGCAATTTTGGAAAATTCCTTGTTTTTCTTTTTTATAAACAGCTCGTCATGTCTTTCCGTACTTTCCTTAACCATCTGGTTGTGTGCCTCTTCCAGATCGCGCGGATAAATAAATACACTGTTTGTCATGTCATAGCCCAGTGCCTCCCGCATGTTAAGGTAGTCGTCATATTCCCAAATCACGTTCCTTTTATAACTCCCGTATGCGGTCCAACCTTCCGGCACCGGATCAAATTTTTGTTTTGCATACTTTTCTACCCGGTTTATCAACTGCTGCAAGGTCATGTATTCAAGTAGATGTTTCAGCCTGTTTTTCATTTCTCTGTCAAATTTTTCTGCAATCCATTCTTCCTGTTCTGGTTTCCAGGAATATCCCTCTTTCTCTTCAAATTGCAGTGTTTCTAACAGATCTGTATCTCCATGCGCTTTTATGACACTGTTGATGTGTTCCTTTTTCTTTAACCGAAGCTGCCCTCGCAAAGTATCTTTCCTGCGGTTGATAGTCCCAAACTTTCCCTCTTTCCATAAGATTTGTCTCACCAGTTTGTGCATACCCATTTTGCAGTACATCTCGATTGCAGGATTATTTGCATATGTCATCAGTGCATCTGTAGTGTTCACGGCATTCTTTATCGTTCTGCCCCAGTTTTCTCTTCCCATTTTTTCTAACTGATCTAATGGACAATATTTTAATGTCGACTGCTGCACAATCTCTTCCCATCCCGGATAAATCTCCCCGTCCTTTACTTCTATGTACGGATATCCTCCCCTGTCCGATAGTATCCATTCGTTTTCATCCCGTCTGTAACTATATGCACGCACCATTTTTTCTACCTTCCCTTTGAAAAGGAAATACCGGCTCTCCTCTGTCATAATGTCTTCCATTTTTAATGACTTCTGATATCGCCTGTAATACGAGAAAATCCGCACGATCAGATCATTCTCACTTGTCAGCTGGTACAAATAAATTCTCGCTTCCTGTCGCACTGGCGATGTGATTCTCTGCCATTCATAAGTTGATACATTACCGCATTTTTTACAGACTGCCTTTTCTCCTCTTCTGGGAATCTCATCATGCAGTGTCCCGTATTCCGGATCTTTCGGAGTGTATAAAATATATCTCTCCGCGCACTTTCCGCAGATGCACTCTGTATGATTTCCGTTTCTCTTATAATAAATTTCCGGATTCCACAATTTTTTCGCACACCAGTCTTCGAAATCCTCCGGAAGCTCCGGGGTCAATTCTTCCAGCTGTCTTATTCTTTCTTCCTCGTTTTTCTTAGCCGCCATATCACTTTGCCTCCGTGTAATAACTTTTTATGATCTTCTTTGCTTCTCCCATTCCTGGGATTCCAAGTGTCACACGGCTGGCATTTACTTTTGCCTCTTTTAAAATATCTTTGTCCACTGGAATCTGATTCTTAAATGACCATTCCAACAGCTTCCCAATACAGCCCTTGATGCTTTTCCCTTTCCTGCGTACCGCGACCGCCATATCGTCATGCTCCATGCACTGTGATCTGATGTAATCCACCCAGTCAATCATGATCTGCTTCGGTTTTAAATCTTTACATTCCACATCGATCTTTCCGATCGCCGCCCCAAGCGGTGTCGTCAGTGTATCTGTATATCCGCCCCAGTAATCTTTGGCATCCTCTTTATCAATTCCATTTTCCTCTGCCAGTACCAGGAGACTTTCCATATCTCCTTCTGTTTTCAATCCCTCTGCTGTGAGGTTTATTTCTTCTGCGCTGTCAAATTCTCCGAATCTCTCAAACATTTCTCGTTTTCTCCCTTCGTTCCATTTCTTCCATCAGTTCCTTCGTGTAGGCATTGGGCTGTTTTAAATAAAAACTGCATAAGTGCCCCTGCTTGCCCCGGATCAGCTCCAGCCACTTATCTTTATTTTTTACCGGCTGACCTCTGGTCGTGATCCATCCTCTCTTAATCCACTGTGCTACATCTTCCCTGCCTGCAAATCCGTTGTACAGGTATTCACTGTCTGTATAAATTGACAGCTCGCATTTTCTCTTCATACGGGAAAATGCACGTATCAGAGCCTCCATCTCTGCCCTGTTTCCATTCATCTGTTCAACAGGTTCAATGTGTTTTCTTATCTCCGGCAGGCTCTTTCCTGATGGATAATATTCTAGGCAATATCCAATGTAGCCGTCACGCTCCCATCTGCCCTTTATGGATGTGGTGACGTAGATGCTGACCGCCTGCATAGATCCTCACACTCCCTTCTGATCTCTCCGGCATCCCGTTCCAGCCGGATCTCCGTGTAAGAGTAATAAGACATGCCAGTGAATGGATTTACTCCGTATCGGATGCTGTCTCGATCTATGTAATATCCCGGTTGCGGCTCTGGTCCATTCTCGATCAGCTTTCTTACTGTCCGACGCTTATATTTATGTGTTTCTTTTTCCGGCATCTTTAAATTTCTCGAACAGTCATATTTGACAAAAATTTTTGTTTCTTCTTCCTCTCCAAATAATGTCATCTGACCTGTAATTTCTTCTGTAGGCTCTTTTACGATGTAATTTGCCAAACTTTTAAAATAATCGCCTTCATACACCGGCTCATAATTCACCCGTCCATCTGTCAGCCTGTTCCATACCTCAGATACAATCTCCGCTGTTCCCGGTGTTCCATCCAGCCTGTTCATCAGTACATGGAAATGGATTCCTCCTCTTTCCCCTACTTCTATCCTGTATACAAACTTCAATACCTGTCCTCTCTTTTTATATTTATTTCTCACAGTATCGAAAAAGGCTTTGCGGACTTTCTTTATCTCTTCCACCGGAATTCTTGTTCCCCTTGGAAATTTCATTGTCAGCCACAGATCACCTGGTTCAAAGTTGCATCGGATCTTCCGTAATATTTTCTTTTCCCTGTTGTATTGATTTTGTTTTTTTACCTGCTCGGGTGTAGCCTTTTTCTTCTTGGCTCTCTTCTCTCCCTTTGCTCCAAATTTTCCTACATACTTAATTTCGTGTTCTCTATATATTCCATACTCATAAACATCATGTCTGTGTGCCATGTCCCTGCTCCGTATCTGCTAAGTTTAATATATTGAGATTGTTAAATAAGCCGGCAGCTTATCCCCTTTTTCTCTTGCTTTTTCAGCAGGCGCATGATACACTATACCTGTCATAAGTATGGTGTGTATTGCACCTATCTGAGCATTGAAACCTAGCATTTCAATGCTCTTTCTTTATTACATTTTCGAACGTATGTACTGTATGTAAAAACCCGTGGAAAATGCACCAGTCAAGAGCTTTTATATACTGTGCTTCATCTATTAAGCCAATTACCGGATTATTCTTATCACGTACTCCAAAAAGCTCCGCTCTGACTTCTTCTCCCATATCCAGGCACATCACAACCATGGATGCCTGATCTGCACATAAAACTGCCTGAAGGTACTCTTTTCTCATCATATGGTCTTTAAATATTCCCGCCTGGTCATACAGCTTTTTTCTTATCCGATCCTCGTTCAACATTTACCCTTGCCTCCGAAAATGCTTTCTCAATCCTGCCCCAGCCGATCCGCTCCATGATCAACTCTGCTTCCTGTTTCATCTCAATAAAGTTTAGGACTGTATATATCTGTTCTGCCGCCATGGCAGCCTGTCCGTATTTTCCTGCAACAAATGCCGCCTCAAAACTTTGTGCACAATTTGCCGCCCAGTCTTCCAGTTCTTCCGGTGTTTTCATTGTCGTCCTCCACAATGTCATAATAAAATTTCAGCTCCGCCTCTTTCGCCAGCATCATAGAAGTTGCGAGTCCTTTATTTTCCCATCGGGTTTTTGTGTCGGAAATCTGCCGGTTGAACTCCGAACGCTTCATCTGCGGTTTTTTTATCGCTTCCTCAAGTTTTTCTTCCAGAGTGTCTGCAATCTCCTGCATCCATTCATACCCGCAGTCTGCTCCGGTTGCTAAATCGCGAAGCATAAAAGCCTCTTCTTTTGTTAAATCTAATGTGATCATCTTTCTCTCCTCATTTCTTCGAAAAATAATGTGCTCCGGTCTTTCTCCATGGTGTCCCATAATCAGACCACTGACCTTCCCGGAAATAATAAATTCCCGGATATCCTCTCTGTTCTACTTCCATCCTCACCGCCTGGTATGTCTCCTCTGACGGTTCCCAGATACCTGCCATCCCTCCATCCCAATATGATGTGAATTGATTCTTTTGGGATATTACACCGGCGATCGTGTCCGACCACTCTCCGGAATGATCTTCTGCTCTGTTCAAAATCACATCTGCAACCAGGCGTTTTCCTTCCAAACTCTGATTTCCTGCCTCCGCTTCCACGCAGATTGCAAGGAGCTCCAGGCTGTCCCAATATTCCTCCTCCGTGGTGTCTGTGGGATATGTTTCATATTCCTGCCTTGGTGTGATCTCCGGCTGTTGCACCGGTGCAACTGGTTCTATTTTTTGAAATACACCCGAAACAGGCTGTCCAACGACTGCTGCCGGGTGTAAATTAAATGTAACTATGTAAATGATCATTATGACTGCTACATGACTCCAAAATGCTTTCTTCGGCATTGGTTTCCCCTCCTTCCTGCTTGTCCTAAAAGCTGCCACTCATGTGGCATTTTTCATCTGTTTTTTCTTATGAGCTCTCTCCTGTGCAAGTAACAAATCCATAGCTGCATCATTCAAACGCTGATGTCTTGCTTTTTCCTCTTCCGATGTCAGAATCGGAATCAGATTGATGTTCGTACCATTTGGGAACTCCTGAATCACTCTACGATATTCCATATATGTACCTCCTCTTCTTTAGTTAATGCTGTATGGGTTGTCTTTGTTACTCTTTGCTTTTAGTTTCTTTACCTCTCCATTTATGGTATGATCTCCTTACAGGACGTTGCCACGTTCGAGTTAATATAAAAAGGAGTGTTCATTAATGAAACTTACCAAAGAAGAAATCGATGACATTAAGTATGCCTGTTTAGATGATTCAGCCAAAATTATCATGTATCTTGAGGAATCAAATAAACTTCAGAAAAAATACAATATTTCAATCCTGATTTTTACTATCATTGGAGCTATCGGTTCCGCTATTGCTGCCATTACTAGCATTGTTTTGTTCTTTCAATAGCGTTTTCAGCATTCGATAAATGTCTATCAGAAACAGCAATGCTACATTTTTTTGCTTATCTGCCACTTTCTCAATTTCTGATAAACCTTCATCAGTAAGATACATCTTCTCACTCTCCTTTCTTTTTTTTTGAATAACATGCAATGATTCCTATCAACGCAGTAACTATCCACAATTTTCCGATTGAATTCCAAAGATCATCTAAGTTGTAATCTATGTAATCATCCGCTTCCGTCTGTGTAGAGTACCGCTTTCTCCGAAAGATATTTATTTTGTGTGGAGAAAGCGTTTTTTTCTCCTGATGCACTCAATCATCTCCCTTCCGTTTTTTAATTCCACATCTCGAAAACTTAAAATACTTGTTTTTATGTGTTTTCTTTGGTTTGTAAGTCCTCAAATGTTTTCTCTTGCTCCTGGTCTTTCCTGTGAAATGAGAAAAATTTGGAGCAATTCCATATCCCATTTACTCATCTCCCTCCTTGTCTTTTTTTCTAACTCACTCTATAATTGTCTTATCAGCACCGCCATGCTGAAATACAAATGAAAGGATGCGTTACATTGAAACAAACAATTAAAGCACTAAATCTCGAAGATTCATCCATTGCCGAATCCTTCAATTTAACTATCCCAAACCAATGTCCTTGTTGTCACACAGCTTTGCTGCCTGTACATCTTGCATCATATTATATAAAAACGGGTGGAACCTATAATTCTGGTTTTGGTCAATTGCATTCTCTCTATTTCTGCCCTAAATGTAATGAATGCTTTATGGCTCATTATTCTGTTAGTATTCTCGGAAAATCATATCAATCACAAGGCGAACTAACTTCTCTGACACCATACGGCAATGAACATCTGTTATTTTCTGATAGAATATGTTCTTTATCTCCAGATTTTGTAAATATCTACCACCAGTCAGAAACGGCTGAGCAACAGGGACTTGCCGAAATATGCGGTTTGGGATACCGAAAATCTCTTGAATTTCTTGTGAAAGATTATGCGATTTCCCTCCATCCTGATAAAGTTGATTCCATAAAACAAAAAATGCTTTCTCCATGCATCAACGATTACATCGAAAATGAAAGAATTAAAACACTTGCAATTGCTTCAGCTTGGATTGGAAATGATGAGACACATTATGTCCGTAAACATGAAAATTACGGTATTGACCAATTAAAAGCCTTTATTACTTCAATTGTTACTTACATCGATTGTGAGTTATCTGTGTGTCAGGCAGAAACTTTACTGAATTCATCTAAGAATCACTAATTGAATCTTTGATTGCATTCAATTCTTCGTTAATCTGAGTAAGCAGCAACTCTGTATCAAGTTCAGCTAAAAAAGTTCCATCTAAGTCCCAGTATTGTGTTACCTCACGTACTGGGTCTTTTTCTGTTCCAAGTCCCCTTTTGGCTTTCGTCTCAATTACCTGAATAACTCTTGCACTCTTTGTTCCATCAGGTCTTTTATTCATTCAATCATCTCCCTTCTATTTATAAAGTCACTAAATGTGACATTTTTAATCAAAAAAAATTTCCTGTACACTTTTTTGATAATATTCCGCAATTTTTAATTTAATACCATCTCTCGGAATTCTTTCACCATTTTCATACATAGCGATTGCCGATATACTTACTCCGACTGCTTTCGCAACCTCTTCTCTACTTCTCTCTCCACGAAGCCTCTGCAATCTCTCTGCAACCTTTTCCAACTGTTATCAACTCCTTCCCCCCCGTATAGCCGATAGGACAGCTTCAATACTACTTAAATTTTTTCCAATTTTTTATCAAATAAATGATAATTACAAGGAAAATCACCATTTTGAATATAATCCACAACATGATTTTTCCCTCCCTTATATTGACAATGCAAAAGAAAAAGTGTATCTTTTCCTTACAAGGGAGATTCCTCTCCCCTGTACCTCATTCAAGTAATTTGCTGATTAATTCAACAACTGCTTGTATGAGTTGGATAATTGCGGTAATGAGAAGGATGCTGGCTAGGCGTTTCTCATTACCGTTTTTCTTTTTCTTTCCCATCGGCATTTCCTCCTTTCCTGTGTCTCTGTTTCTTTGTTACAAATATATAATACCACTTGTCACGAATCGTGTCAACACTTTGTGTGACATTTTTATTTACTTTTTTCACATAACGTGATATTCTTTAGATAAAGAAATGGAGGGGTGTAAATGGGAAATTTTCAATCTGTTTTAAAATCCTTGCGTAAATCTAATAATCTAACACAAGAAGATTTAGCCAAAGCCTTAAAAGTATCAAGAAGTACAATTGGTATGTATGAAAATGGTTCTCGTGAACCTGATTACGAAACATTAGAAGCGATTGCCGATTATTTTAATGTGGATATAGATTATTTATTAGGAAGAACTTTAAAAACCACTAAAATCATTAAACCAACTACCATCGCCGCCCACTTTGATGGTGACGAATATACCGAAGAAGAACTTAATAAAATCAAAGAATACGCGGCATTTATTAAGTCAACCAGAAAATAGGCATTTATACACGGAGGTGTTGTCTATGACAAAATACGAATTACTTTTAGATGATGCCGAAAAGGAAAAGATCGAAGTTTCAGAAACTTCTTATTTCTCAGGAACTCAAATAAAAGGATTATATTTAAATAACCATATAGCTATTAATAATGATATGAAAACCGATACAGAAAAAGCATGCGTTCTTGCCGAGGAGCTTGGACACCACTATACTGCTGTCGGCGATATCATTGACCAGTCAAGTGCCGAAAACCGCAAGCAGGAATTACGCGGTAGAATCTGGGCATACAACAACCAGGTCGGTCTGCGTGGTATCATCGATGCATATTTACACAACTGTCAAAACCTGTTTGAAACGGCAGAATATCTTGGAGTTACCGAAGAGTTTTTAAATGACAGCCTAACATACTACACAAATAAATACGGTGTATGCACACAGGTTGATAATTATGTGATATTTTTCCAGCCTAATATTGGGGTTATGGAATTGATCTGATATAAATGGGATGATTTTTTTGATATTTTTTTAACATGAATACTTGACAAGGCTTTTACATATGATATAATGTAGCTAATTAGCGAATGACTGGTGTCCGGTCACAAAAAAGCCTTGAGATTTATTCTCGGGCTTTTTTTGTATACAAAGGAGAATTTTATGGAAAACGATAAAATCATTAAATATACTACCCCAGAACAGCAAATTGCTCTGCTAAAAAACAAAGGACTGTCATTTGAGGATGAAACATTTGCACATGACTGTTTGCAAGAATATGGCTACTACAATATTATTAATGGTTACAAAGCTCCTTACATAGATACAATCAATGATAAAAAAGTCTACAAATCCGGAACAACATTTGAACAAATATATTCTCTGTTTATCTTTGACCATGCTCTCAGAAACTCTGTTATGTCAGCAATGCTTGACTTTGAAGAACATTTGCGTGCTTCTGCTGCCGAAGTAATATCAAGCTCCTTTGGCACTGATCATAATGAATATTTACGTTGGAATCATTACAGAGACAGGAAAACTGCTAAAGACAGATTTAGTTTACGCGGAATTCTTGGCACATTGCGTCAAAATATAGAATCTGGCAAAGATCCTATAAAATACTACCGGGAAAATTATAATATTGTTCCACCTTGGATATTATTCAAAGGGACTTATTTTAGTACATTGATTAACTTTATTCGCCTATTTAAAGAACCTCAAAAAACATCATTAATCCATTTGCAATACGACATTGACGAATCTTTATGTTCTTTGCCTTGTATGAAGAAATTATTCATGGACACGCTTTTCGCATGCCTTGATTACCGAAATTGTGCAGCTCATGGCGGTCGAATATATACTTTTGAACCCAAAAATGCAAATGACATAAATGACAATGACGAATTATTTGAACTCTTTCCAGAATTAGAAGATATAAAACACAGACATGGAATTTCACAACTCCTAACCCTATTGTCCACTTTTTCCTTCAGCGGTCCATCTTCTGCCTTAGACCGTACATTGAAACAGGAAATAAACCGCCATTTATCTTTATATGTACAGGACAAGGATTATTTAGAAAAAGCTTTAGGCTTTGAGATTGTTGAAAATCGTGTTGCTTGGATTAGTGAATCCACAAAAAAATTTCATAAATATCCTAATTGCAGTGGAATGCAGCATCCAATTCAAGTTTCTCTTGACGATATTGATATGGAAATTTACCAGCCATGCAAACGATGTTGGAATAAATAAAAACCGCCCCACTCTACCAAAGCAGGACGGTCACGCTCCCGTATGATACGAAAGCCCTCAACAAGCACATTGTATCATTCCCGGAGCAGCTACGCAAGCGGAACACCCGTTCCCCGCTGGCTGTTATTTTTATACTCTTTTTTACATACATTTTCACAAAGGAGTGATACCTTATGCCAAACACCGAATCATTCACTGTAAATGAAGTCTTAGTCTATCTCCGCAAGTCCCGGTCTGACAACCCGGATATGTCCGTGGAGGAAGTTCTCCGCAAGCACGAGGAGATGATCCAGCAATATGCCTCCACACACTTCCGCTCTCCGATCCCGGAGAAAAATATCTTCCGCGAGGTCGTCTCCGGCGAGACGATCAATTCCAGACCGCAGATGAAAAATCTGCTGAAAATGATCGAGTCCGAGCAGTTCAAGGCAGTCCTTGTTGTGGAGCCACAGCGTTTGTCCCGCGGTGATCTTGAGGACTGCGGCAGGCTGATCAATATTCTCCGCTATACAAATACAACGGTTCTCACTCTCACGCACTCTTTCAACCTGCAGGAAGAATATGAGCGTAAGTTTTTTGAGATGGAGATCACCAGGGGCAATGACTACCTGGAATACACCAAGCGTATCTTAAGACGTGGACGAGAGGCGTCTGTTGCCAAAGGGAATTATATCGGCTCTGTGGACCCATACGGCTATAAGAAAACAGTTATCAAAAAAGATGGCATCACCTGCCACACGTTAGAAATTATCCCGGAGGAAGCCGATACGGTAAAACTGATCCATGAGCTTTACGCTTACACACCGGGCGGCATCGGCTTTACGAATATCGCACATAAACTGGATGCCATGCACATTAAGCCAAAAAAGGCGGCCCACTGGACACCGGCGATCATCAGCTCGATCTTATGCAACCCGCTCTATCTTGGCATGGTCCGGTGGAACAACCGGAAGGTCGTAAAATACATTAACGAGGGACAGTTGGCAAAAGCGCGCCCGCAAAACTCTGAGGCGAAATATTATAAGGGGCTGCATGAGCCGATCATCACCCAGGAATTATACGATGCATGTATGGCGAGACGCGGGACCAATCCGAGCCTGCGCAGGAACAAAGAGCTCTGCAATCCGTTTGCCGGTCTGCTCTACTGTGGCACTTGTGGTCATGCCATGTCCCTTAAAATCTACAAAAAACACAATTCCGTCTCTCAAATGATGCTCTGCAACCATCAGGCTTACTGTCATACCAAATCCGTGCTCTATTCTGCCTTTTTAAGGCGTTTTATCTCTTCCATGGAAGATACTCTGAATGACTTTGAATTGGCGCAGAAATCGGATGACGGCAGGACACAGGCGATCAGTAAAACGATCGTGATCAATCTGGAAAACAAACTGAAAAAACTGAATGAAAAAGACGCCCGGCAAAAAGATGCTTACGAGGACGGGATCTATTCCAAAGAAGAGTTTTTAAAGCGGAATGTCAGGACACAGCAGGATATCGCATCCACGATCATTGCATTAGAGGACGCCAGAGCAAAAAAAGCTGACATTATTGATTACGAGGAAAAGATAAGACGTTTTAAGGACTGTCTCCATGCCCTGAACGATCCGGAGCTGTCAGCAGCTGAAAAGAACCGGTTCTTAAAATCCTGTGTTGACAAAATTTTATATTATAATAATATGGAGTCAAAAGCAGGGATCGGGCGATACATAGAGAATGTTTTTTCCCTGGAAATCCAATATAAATAGCCATATCCAACATATCTGTACCTATGAATTAGCCCACCTTGAAATGATTGCTGCTATCGTCCGGCAGCTTACCAGAGGTTTAAGTGCGGAAGAACTTGAATCCGCTGGTTTTGCTCCTTACTATGTTGACCACACTGCCGGAATCTGGCCGCAGGCGGCAGGTGGTATCCCGTTTAATGCATGTGAATTTCAAAGCAAAGGGGATGCGATCACTGATCTGTTTGAAGATATGGCTGCAGAACAGAAAGCCCGTACTACCTACGATAACATTTTACGTCTCGTAAAAGACCCGGAAGTCTGTGAACCGATCCGTTTTCTGCGCCAGCGGGAAATTGTCCACTTCCAGCGTTTTGGTGAGGGTCTACGTCTTGTTTTGGAAGAACTCGACAGCAAAAACTTTTATATGTGCAATCCGGAATTTGATCCGGGATGTGGAAAATAACAGAGCAAACTGACAAAAAACTGCGTGCAGCACGTCTTATACAGACATGTTGCACGCAGTTCTAAACCTACATTGTCTCCATCAACCGGTCAATCGCATTGATGATCTCATCAATCTGAGGTTTCATATTTCCGGCTTTTACAGAAAGTTTTAACGCTTCCTCCCTTTGGTTTTTCATTTCTGTGACATTATACTCAATCCTGTCTCTTAATTTCTGTCTGCGCAGAATCAGTCCGTGCTTAACTTCTACCATTTCCTTTGGATCGATCAGCGCAGCTGCCTGTGTGATCCACACCTGTGCATCATATAGCTGATACTGGTTTAAGGCACGTACCAGTCTGCTGTTAAAATATTCAAGATCTTCATTTGTGCGCTGATATTTTTCACGTTCGCGCACTGCATCCATATAATACTGCCACAGCTGATTCAATTCCGAAGCTCTTCTTACATGATATTTCTCACAGGCATAATCAATCGCATTTGTGATATTGACATACTTAAACTTCACCTTATTAAGTAACAGAATTGCCTTGTTTGCACTTCGTTCCGCTAATTTTATTTCAGAATCATTGTGCAGCATCTTCAGATAATCTGCACAAACTGCCACTGCCATAACAAAAATCAGTATCATCCATGCATAATATGTATCAACCTTAAATCCAAACTGTAACGTGATAAGTGTTACTGCCACTGCTGCCACGACCGCAAGAATGATATATAATAAATTTTTTAAACTTTTCTGCTGATGCATCAGATATTCACGGTGTAACAGCCACCTTGATTTTTCTCTTTCAAGGTATTTCATATCTTTTTTTATAGTATCCTGATAAAGTTCATTCGAGCTGAGACGCTTGATTGCTTCCGGCATGGCTTTCTCTTCCTGCTCAAGCTGCGCAAACTGCGCATCAGTCAGTTTTTTTTCTGAATTCAGGAACGAATTTCTCGCGCTGTTTAACTGCACAACATTCTGTGCCACATCTGCAATTTTTTTCTTTTCAGGCTCCGGAAGATCCTCTAATTTCTGAATGTCGTTAAGATAAGATGTGACTGTGCGATACTCTGACTTTTCCTCCTCGATTTCCTGTGTGATATCGATCATCTGTTCTAATCGCTCTACAACATATTGTTCCACCTGTTTCGGATTTTTTATGTTGTTTTCCGTCAGCACAGTCTGGTTTAAATCATCCATTTTTTCTTCAAAACTACGTTTTTTCCATCTGTTAAAAAATTTCATTTATACCATACAATCCTTCCTGTACTGTTTTTTCCATTCCTCAAGCTGCATCTCCCATACCTTTTCATCCCCGGCATCCCACTCATCAAGCATTGTTTCAAACTGACATATCGCATCACTTCTGCTGCATCTGCTCAATTCATCTGCAATTTCTTTTGCTTTCTCAGATGTTATTTTAAAATATTCCACCCTGCGTCCAAACGCCCGCTCATCATGATTGCAACGGCATGCCATCAGACACTCCCGCAAAGATTCTTCATCGTTGTTTTTTTCGTACGCCCTTGCATAGCAGTCAGCTGCCTGTTCAAATAAAAACAGCCTTGCATATGCTGTGCCAAGATTATGCCACACGGCACCAACCATCTGGGGCTTTTCATTCTCTTCCGACTGCAAGAGCTTTCTGTACTCCGTAATACTGTTTATGTATTTTTGATTTTCAAGATAACGGTCAGCTTTGATTTTTCCGCATTCAAATGCCGATTTATGCTCCATATCCTGAAGTGTATTTCTGATCTGCTTTTGTTCCTCTGGTGTGCAATAACCACACGCAGACATCAGGCAGCCGGTAAATTCTGATAAAATCCCCCCTCCATCCTTAATATGTCTAAGGTTCTCTGCCACCTCCGGCAGCCCCAGCTCATGTTCCACCCAGTCACACAATTCGTCGTCCATGAAATCCGCATCCAAAAGACAGGTATTATTTTTGATATAATAACACAGTTCATCCAACGAATAAACATTTAACGATACATTTTCAATATAATAAGGCATCGCCGCCAACTGCTGGTTACATAAGATCAAATCGCCCATTCGTCTTTCCTGCCTCTCTTTCGTCTATTTCACTGCTCCCAGTGACATCATATATTCCCACGTTTTGTCCGAGCTCTTAAAGATTTCTCCAAACCCCAGATCTTTGATCTTAATCTTTACTTCCATATCAGAAACCGGCTGTGCTTTGATACGGAGACGCGTTGTACGCGGAGGCCGCTTTGGCAGATCCGCAAGTGTAAGTTTTTCAATCTGCGCCTCCTTACTGTTTGGCAGCTGCAGCCAGAAATCGATCTCATTTGATCCATCCAGCAATACCTCACATTCTCCAACTGTCTCATACCAGTTATCCCCTGCATTGATTAGTGTCAAAAGCTCCGTTTTCCCCTGTCTTTGCACTTTTAGGCTGACGTTTACTTTCATCTCGTTATCGCCCATATAGACAAACTGCCAGCTGTTTTCTGTTTTCATACACTTTCTTGCCGCTGCATAACACGCTCCCTTGGAATATAGGTTTTTCCCCATAAAGACCCGACGGCCTTTACATAAGAAAGAAAGAGACTCTTTCATCCATTCACCATCAAAACCATCTCCAGTCAGATATACCGCTGAAACAATATGTCCCGATACGGCTTCTGTTACAACTTTCAAAAAGCTGGCATCCTTGCCTGCTCTGTCTATATTGCGCTGTTCCTCACTGATCGTGACAAGCTGTGGCATAGTCCTTTGATCACGTTCAAGTCTTCTGCACCATACTTCGTCTCCACGGTTATCAAACAGATACACATCATGCAGCCATAATTCTTTTTGCTGACTGAAGGCAAAATAATAAAAGCTCTCTCTCCTGTCAATGAGTGTCAGTCTTCCATCGTGTATTCCAATCCGCTCTGCCACACGGATAAAGAGTTCAGTCACCTCCCTTGACAACTGCTCAAGCGTGATAACCAAAAAATCAGGTGTCACGGGATTCCCCAGTTTTCCTGCCAGATATATCAGTTTTTTTATGTAAAGCGCCAGCAGTTCTTCTGCTTTATAAGTTTCTCCCTCCACGAAAAATTCCTGTCCCGAAAGGGCTGCATGAAGCAGTCCGGACACTGCTTCCTCCCCCTGCAAAAGTGCGAGACGCTTCGCCTCTTCACCAACAAACCACTGACCAATTCCATGTTTTTTTGCCAGCATCAAAGGAATCTGGTACACCTCACTGCCTGCTACCGTACTGACCGTCTCCGGTTCTCTCATATTCAATTGGAAGTAACTTATCACAGCATTGTCATTATCAAGATCAATGCCCAGATAATACGGCATTTTTTCCACTTTTCTCCCTCTTACTTATAAAATATGAAATACCTCTTTTGTTACCATCTGCATTCCATAGTATTGTTTCATTTCTCTCTTTTGCGCATCGCGTTCTCCCATCGCATGATGCATCAGCATATCATTTAACATCTCATATCGTCCATGACTTTCTTCATCCGGTACATTTCTGCAATTTAAACATGCACTTTCCGTTATCTTCTCCTCTGTCTTTTCCTGTTCTGTCATATAATAAAGTACAGATTCGCCAAAAAACAAAATAAATTCTTTGACAAAAATACCATCATAAACCTCATTTAGCAGCGATTGCTCATAATGCTCCCCATCCAGACTAAAATGAATCATAATCTTTCGTCCCGGATCTGTATGATATTCTACAAATGCTTTATCATACAAATGATATTTCAAACGCAATTTTTTCTCAAACTCCAGAAAAAAATCAAAGTAACGGTTCTGTGATGTGTACTCTTCCAACAACTCATCAGACGCCCGGTACATTACATCTGATAAGTGTTCTTTCTCCGAAAAATATTTCAGCAGCCCCAGTTTACATGCATCGTTCAGCGGATTACCTTCCTGATAGCGTACAAAAATCTGTTCAAACACATACTCAGGTACCACCATATCCCGCACCAGCCATGCATCTGCAAAATAAGATAAATATGCCATGCAGATCAGTTCCCGTCCCCCGCCTTTTACATAACTTTCATAGATATCTTCCACATCCGCAATATAGTCAGTCGAATAAAGCATCTGACTTAAAATACGCTCCTCAAGATCAAACGTATCTATATCAAACTCGCCGGCTGCTTTCCAGATTTCCGCCATGGTCTTTGTTGCGCCATTATAATATTTGCAGAGATAAATAAGAATTACATCATTATAGATGCCCCTGTAAAATACGTACTCTGCAAATCCAAGCAGAAAATCATCTTCCTCAAAACCTGCTGTATGGATCGCATAACTGCATAAAGAGACACATGCTGCCGTATCCATATGCTCATATCCACATTCTTCTGCCATTCGATACGCTGTTTCATACAAATGTTCTTCTGTCAGATACTGCATCAGCATACGACGCGAAGCTGTTGATAAGAGTTTATGATCCAGACCAGTCAGGCATCCTGCCTCATACTTTCTTTTCCGATAAAATGATATAACCTGTTCTGCAACATCTCTTTTATAGCGGTCACTTACCAACGGTGATTTCAAAACAGCCCACACACCCGGAAAATCCGGATCATCAACTTCTTCTCCGCCCTTCTGCTGCATGGAATAAAGAATATAAGGCAATTCTTCCTGTGCAAACTCCATACACTTCTTTACACAGCCGTCAATGTCCATCAACGGCTCTTCGTAATAACCAATATCCCCGCAAAAACGATTGCCATAAATATCTTCCATGATCAGGCAGTAATCCTTTGTATGTACGGTAAAATATGCTGCTCCGTTCCGGATCACGGCTTCCTTATTATCTGCATTGTTGCATGCGTATTCATAAACTTCTATCTTTGCGGCACGTGAATCTGTGTAGATCACCTTATGTGTAAAAAGAATTTCAGATGCCCAATGTGCAATATCCGCATTTATGATACCCTGTGCAAACATCTCATCATAAATCACAGCCAGATTATCATCTACATGACCTGCCTCAAGCTGCTCCATCGCAAAGCGTTCTATGATCGGCAGATACTTCTGATATACATCAGGCTGTATTTTTTTTGCCGCAATAATATTGACAAATAAAACCGCCTTCTGCTGCCAGGACAATCCACTGTCATACTGAAAATACATCTGAATCATCTTCGGTACACGCTCAAGTTTTCTTCCATCCAGTGATAAAAGATATGCTTCATACAGGCTTGTAATACGAATCTCTCGTTCTATTCCAAGCTCATACCAGTGATGATATTTTGCACCAAAGCACTGGCTGCGGATCAGATATCCCAACACCGTCGTCAACATTTCATCATCTGGTTTTACCTCATAACATGCTTCTAAAATACGGTATAGAAACGGATGATACTCCTTTTTCCCTGCGACAAGACCCGTTACCTGTATTGCAATATCCCTTGTCATAACACCCCATTTTGCAGTCCAGTATAATATGCGTGTTTCAAATGTTCCAAGTTTTGTCAGTAAATAAGGGTCCTGCCAGATCAGATAATATGCCTCCAGATAAAAATACGGACTGTTATCATAACGCATCCAGTCCCGGACTGCTTCTAACCTTTCTGCCGGTTTCTGATAATACTCTTCTTTTAAAAATAACAGCACCCAGAACAGCATTGAATCATCCGGATGCATTTTAAAAATCTGCTCCACCTCTATCGTCAGACGATCTACGTAAGACGGCTCCCGTTCCATCAGTGTGCACAGATAAAGATAATATCCCCATTCCGGGCTTGTATGATCCTCACATGTCCGTTTAAAATCATCTAAAATCCAGGATGCCTCCTGTCTCTGGCGATTGATGATCAGTGCCTGTGCTTTCATCAGTCCATATATTTTTTCATCCTTACACAAAGTAGATAAATGGTCTAAAATAACTCCCGACTGGTTCGCCCATACGCCTGTCACGATCCGCTTCAGGCGGTATTCCAGATAAAGCTGCATTAATTTTGCTCTGGATTTCTGGATATCTAAAAAAACAGGTTCATTTTCTGTAGCATTTTCCGGCTTTGATGTGGCACATACATGATAAATTAACGTTTCCTGTCCCGGCACTTCCAGACATATCTTTCCAAAATTCTTTCCGGCATGCATTTTTTCTGCCACAATGTAATATTCTACATCGCAGACGCTCCCCACGAACATCTCATCGGTAACCCTTGGCTTCTTCAGGGCTAAAAAACCTGCATCTGAACTGACTCTGATTTCAAGATAACCGTGCTGGCTTCTGTTTATCTGAAAAGTTTCCAGTCTGTTTTCATGTACCTGATAAAATACAGCATTGCTCTCTTTTAGCAAAACCTTTGTACGCTTCTTTTTATGAATACCGATCAAAAATTCTTCTACCTTTTGACCGGAGGGAGTTCCTTTTGACAATCCCTCATACAAAAGCATTTCTCTTTTTTCACCGGAATGAAATATATTTTTAAATTTTCCAGAATAAAACAGATGAAATGCCTCTTCAAAATCATTTTCTGACAGTCTGGCAAAATCGGATAAATTTTTTATTTTCCCGACAGAAGATTCCGCATACAATTTAGAAACAGACACAACAAAAGAAAGGTTATATTCACCCTGTTCTACTACAATACAGAACTCTCCTTTTTGAATATCACCTTCAACCAGACCATAACTATGAAATTGGTAACGAATCCTTATTTCTTCCCCTTCAAACTGTGGTGTCAGACATTCCATCCTCGGATTGGAAGAATATACGATTCCACGCATCGGCACATGATTTGTGCTTGTGATCACAAAATCCCCCGAAACGTCATTTCCTTCCATTGCAGTAATGTCAATTTTATCCACAGAAATTGAAAGAGATGGCTTTAAGTGTTCGAATTTTCCCCTTGCCAGTTGTTGTATCCGTCTTCGCAAATCGACACCCACTTTTTCTCTTTTAATTGCTTGCTTTTTCAATGACAATCATTATAATAGATTATAAACCAATTTGGAGGAGTTCGCAATGATAAAACACAAAGACCATTTTCACGGAAGTGATTTAGAAAAAATAGAGCAGATCTACGGCATCAGAAAAGAAGAGATCGTCAGTTTTTCTGCAAATGTTAACCCGCTTGGTGTATCACCGCTTCTTCGTACCGCTCTTTCCGAGCAGATCGATGTGATCACGACATATCCTGACAGGGAATATACATCTCTTCGTAAATGCATCGCAGAATACTGCGGTACAGAATATGAAAACGTCATCGTAGGTAACGGTTCCACAGAACTGATCTCTCTTTTTATACAGATTGAGCACCCGAAAAAGGCAATGGTCATCGGTCCTACTTATTCCGAATACGAACGTGAGATCTCTCTTGGCGGAGGTACGACACTCTATTATCCGCTTCGCGAAAAGGATAATTTCCGTTTAGATGTTGATGATTTTATCTCTCATCTGAACGAAAGCATTGATCTGATCGTTATATGTAACCCGAACAACCCTACATCATCCTGCATTACAAGAACAGAAATGCGTCACATCTTAGATGCATGCAAGGAACATGACATTTATGTCATGGTGGATGAAACTTATGTGGAATTTGCCGATAATATGGCTGATATCTCCGCTGTGCCACTGACAAACTATTATAACAATATTGTCATTTTACGTGGTACCTCAAAATTTTTCGCGGCACCGGGACTCCGCCTCGGCTATGCGATCACAGGCAACCGTGATCTGATCAAATCTATCAATACCAGAAAAAATCCATGGACGATCAATTCCCTGGCTGTCGTTGCCGGAGAGACGATGTTCCGTGACACTGCATACATCAAAGCTACCAAAGACCTGATTGCTTCAGAGCGTGCAAGAATTTATCAGACATTCCAGAAAAGCCCTGATTTTAAAGTATATGAACCAAGCGGCAATTTCATGCTGGTACGCATTTTAAAAGATGACCTTACTTCCCAGGATCTATTTGACCGTGCGATCCGTGAAAAAATGATGATCCGTGACTGCTCCACATTTCCATTTCTGGATAACAAGTACATCCGGCTCTGTATCATGAATCCAGAGGATAATGACAGACTGCTTGCCTGCCTGCTCCGGTAAATATCCGGTCAGACAAATCTGTTCACCAGCATTTGTTTTTGTAATTCATCAAAATATAAAATCTTATTTTCAGCACAAATTTCAACGCATTTTCCTAGAACAAAGAGTCGCTTGCGACTCTTTCGCGCTCGAGCGGTGCTGTTTACAGCTAACTTCTTCTCCGCGAGATGCGTAATTTCCTATGAATTTAAAAAACACAGCAGATCTTTACAATCTGCTGTGTTTTTCACATTCTTATTTATTACAACAGATTGTATTACAAAGCCATACAATCTATTGTTTTTTCTCTTAGAGACCTGTTATTACATCATTCCCATGCCAGGGTTGCCTGCCGGAACTGCCGGAGCATCTTCTTTGATATTAGCAACAACAGACTCTGTTGTAAGCAGTGTAGATGCAACAGAAGTTGCGTTCTGTAATGCTGTTCTTGTAACTTTAACCGGGTCAAGAATACCGTTCTCAACCATATCTACATACTCTTCGGTTGCTGCATTGAATCCGATACCGTCTTTAGACTCTTTTACCTTATTGATGATAACAGCGCCCTCAAGTCCTGCATTGGCAGAGATATAGTATAATGGAGCTTCCAGAGCTTTTAAGATAACTTTTGCACCAGTCTTCTCATCACCCTCTAAGGTGTCAGCTAACTCAGCAACAGCTTTGGTTGCATGGATATATGCAGAACCGCCACCTGCGATGATACCTTCTTCGACTGCTGCTCTTGTTGCGTTTAAAGCATCTTCCATACGAAGTTTTGCTTCTTTCATCTCTGTCTCAGTTGCTGCACCGACACGGATAACTGCAACGCCACCTGCTAATTTTGCAAGTCTCTCCTGTAATTTTTCTTTATCAAACTCAGATGTTGTCTCCTCAATCTGACCACGGATCTGGTTTACTCTGCTTGCGATCGCATCTTTGTCACCAGCACCGTCAACGATCACTGTGTTCTCTTTCTGGACTTTTACAGATTTTGCACGACCTAACTGATCCATAGTTGTGTCTTTTAATTCCAGACCAAGATCAGAGCTGATCACCTGACCACCTGTTAAGATTGCGATATCTTCAAGCATTGCTTTTCTTCTGTCACCATAGCCAGGTGCTTTGACAGCTACTACATTGAATGTACCACGCAGTTTGTTGACGATCAAAGTGGTAAGTGCCTCACCCTCGATATCCTCAGCGATGATAAGTAATCTTGCACCGCTCTGTACGATCTGCTCTAACAGAGGAAGGATCTCCTGAATGTTGCTGATCTTCTTATCTGTGATCAGGATATATGGATCGTCTAATACTGCTTCCATTTTATCCATATCTGTGCACATGTAAGCAGATACATAACCACGGTCAAACTGCATACCTTCTACTAAATCAAGCTCTGTCTGCATTGTCTTAGATTCCTCGATCGTGATAACACCATCGTTGGAAACTTTTTCCATTGCATCAGCAACCATGTTACCAACATTCTCATCTCCTGCAGAGATTGCAGCTACTTTTGCGATCTGGTCTTTTCCGTTTACCTTGGAAGACATTGCAAGGATTGCTTCTACTGCTTTGTCTGTTGCTTTCTTCATACCACGGCGGAGGATGATCGGGTTTGCACCTGCCTCAAGGTTCTTCATACCTTCCTGTACCATTGCCTGTGCTAAAACAGTTGCTGTTGTGGTACCATCACCTGCAACATCGTTTGTCTTTGTTGCAACTTCTTTTACAAGCTGTGCACCCATGTTCTCGAATGCATCTTCTAACTCGATCTCTTTTGCGATCGTAACACCATCGTTTGTGATCAGTGGAGCACCATAGGATTTGTCAAGTACTACGTTTCTTCCTTTCGGTCCTAATGTTACTCTTACGGTATTTGCCAGTTTATCTACACCTGCACCTAATGCTGCTCTTGCTTCTGTGCCATATTTAATTTCCTTTGCCATATCTGTCTACCTCTTTCTGAAATTTATTAATGATAAAAATCTGTTTTACATTGAACAATTATTTATTCTACGACTGCAAGAATATCATTCTGTTTTACGATAATGTATTCTTCTCCGTCTAATTTTACTTCTGTTCCTGCGTATTTTGAATAAATTACCTTCTGTCCGGCTTTTACCTGCATGGTAACTTCTTTTCCATCAACCATTCCACCAGGACCTACGGCAATAACCTCTGCCTCCTGTGGTTTTTCCTGTGCACTGCTTGTAAGGATGATACCTGATTTTGTGGTTTCCTCTGCCTCACACTGTTTTAATACGACTCTGTCGCTTAATGGAACTAATTTCATGTTGCTTACCTCCTGCTTATGATCATCTGTTTTATTTCTTTTGAGTAGTTATTAGCACTCATTTCTTTTGAGTGCTAACTTATGGTTCATATAATAGATTTTTATATTTGAATCTGCAACCAAATATATTTCTATTTATAATTATTTATCCCAATATTTTCTTATTTTTTCTCTCTTTTTCTCGTTTTTTTATAAGTTCACTCATTTTCTGTGATTTTATACTTTTTTTATTTTTTCAGCGGAGACTGTTTTACCGTGCGTTTTACGGTCTGTTTTACTGTCTCCTTCATTGCTTTATTTCCTTCCATCCAAAGCAGTTTTATGGCTCTTGAAAACAGTTTCTGCCGCTCCGGTGAAAGTTTACTGGTTTCTTTCATCAGTTCCTGTATTTTCTTCCATTTACTGTGGTAAAAATCATCTACCGTACGGATCCCGACTTTTTCGATCATATCAAATGCCGTCTCCACGATCTGTGCTCTCTCTTCCCCGTCTAACTGGTAAATCCATGATTTTATCGTTTCATCCAACAACAGGCTCTGCGCCGCAACCTGATCCACATGTACAAAAGATCTTCCGAGTACCTCCCATGACATGGCATCGTGCTGCTGGATCCCGCTGTTTGAGCTCTTGACAACTTCAAACGACTCCTGATGTTCTAAGAGCATTCCGACAATGGAAGATTCCGGCAGGATCGTGTGCAGCTTCGGCAGCATGCGCTGGTACTCTGTGCTTTCCACCATATCGCTCCGGAATCCCGGACCATCATTGCTGTACACATTTAAAATCTGGTTCTGGATCTGCGGATCACATTTTACGGAGGCATACACGGCAAAATTTCCACCCTTTGAATGGCCGCCGACACGCACCCTCTGCTTTTTGTCTGTCACTGCACGGTTCAAATATTCCACTGCCCGGAGCTGTCCCGGTGTTTCTGACAGATAACCCATATTAAAATCTTCCCGCCAGCCCGTGATCGTGTTGTCTGTTCCGCGAAATGCCACATACAGGCTGTCATCCGGCAGTTCCACACAGACCGCCGAAAACTGAAACTGTTCCTCATCCCGGATCTCATTGACATAGCAGCGTAGTTTTACATCCGAAAAACGTTTTGTTTCCGCCATTTTCTCCATAACAAACGGGGCCGATTTCGTCATGGATACCCGTGCCAAGATTTCGTCTTTATCATTCTTTTCCCAAAATTGTCCGGATGCCTCCTTAAGCGGTACAGTCGGCGCATTTTCCTCTGCTGTAACGATCCCCTCAAAATCAACATATGCAAGCTGCGCTAAAATCAGATTATCAACTTCATTAAATTCATCTGCCTCAAACGATAAATCCCCGCGCCAGTCCATATAATCCATGATATTTGCCATATTTTTCCCCCTGTCTTTTATTCAGATCAGCCCATAATGTTTCAGTCCGTTCCAGATCCCATCTTTATGGATATCTGTGGTAATAAATTCTGCCGCATTCTTTGCCACATCCGTACCATTTCCCATGGCAATCCCATGTGCCACAAATTCAAGCATTTCCACATCATTAGCACTATCCCCGAATGCATAAGTATCTTCTTTTGCGATTCCAAGAAACGCACAGAGACGCTCAATGCCACTTGCCTTGGAATGCCCCGCCTGCCCGATCTCTAATATTCCATCCGGCTCATGGACGATCATATCAAACTCCGTTCCCAGTTCTTTCCTGACAAGTTCTACATCTGCATTTCCAAGTTCCGCACTCAGCTTATTTACCTCATATTGTGCAATTCCGGTAATACTTTTTAGGTTTTCCCCAAGCTCATTTCTCAGATAAATGACATATGGATCATCCTTGAAGTCTTTTTCATCCACATAAATATAATTTGGTCCCTCTAGTACCATTGGTATCTGGTATTTTCTAAGTACTGTAAGAATATGTTTGATTTGTTCGTTGGTCAGTAAAAGTTCAAATAACTTTTCTCCCTCGAATTCAATATGTGTGCCGCATGCTGCCACAATGCCATCAAACCCGAGTGCCAGTAATTTGGGACTTTTGATATTGGATCTGCTTCTTCCACTGCACAGGAAGGCATAATGCCCATTTTTTCTTAGTTCTTTCAATGCTTCTTTTGTGCTTTCCGGTATATTCATCTTAAAATCCCATAATGTACCGTCTATATCAAAAAATACTGCTTTTTTCATTATATCGTCTATTTTTCCCTTCTGTCGTGATGGTTTTTATTCTAACAGAATTTTCCCATTAAGCAAAGTATTTTAAAATCCATATCACCGTATAATCGAGTAGGAGGGAAATCTGAGTGATTTCCCGACCTCTCACACCACCGTGCGTACCGTTCGGTACACGGCGGTTCAGTCAACTTAACAAGTAACACACCTTTCGGTGTAGTAATCTAACATTGAGATTAATCCAAAACGGGTTAGTCTTTCTTTTGTAACGGCTACATTCATGGCACCGCCTTGACAGCAGTGTGCGATTCTCGCACCATTATAAGCCGTTGAGTACGCTAGTTTCTTATATACCCCTAGCTTTATTAAGTTCTTCGCGCGATTCTGTGGAGTTTTCCAATGTTTCCATATACACATGCGCAATCGAAATCTTATGCTTTGGTCGAGCGTGGCACATAACACCTTCATACTACCTATTTTAAAGTAGTTAATCCACCCTCTGATAAGCTGATTAAGTTTCTCAACCTTATAGCTGTTACTAACGCCCCAGCTACGACAAGTGAGTTCTTTCATTCGCCTCTTGAACTTTGCTACTGATTTTGCATGTGGTTTTGCCTTAAATTGGTGTGCTCTTGAATCAAAGTAGAATCCGAAACCCAGATATTTCAATCCTCTTGGTCTATCTACTTTGCTCTTGGTCATGTTAACTTTGAGTCCTAGTTTCTCTTCAATAAAACGAGATATGTTTCTCATTACACGATTGGCAGACATTTCGCTTCCGACCATAATAATACAGTCATCCGCGTATCGTACAAAGTTAAGCCCTCTCTTTTCCATTTCCTTATCAAGTTCATTCAGCATGATATTTGCCAGTAATGGTGAAAGATTTCCTCCTTGTGGTGTTCCCACAATAGAATCCTCATACTCATCATCAATCATGATTCCACTGACAAGATATTTCCTAATGATAGAGATAACATCTCCATCTTTTATAGTTCTGCCTATGATGGTCATAAGCTTGTCATGGTTTACTGTGTCAAAGAACTTTTCCAAGTCAATGTCTACAATCCAGTCGTTGCCCTCGTTCATCATATCAAGTGCTGTCAGGATTGCCTGTTGTGCACATCTGTTCGGTCTGAATCCATAACTATGATCATGGAACTGCTCCTCATAGATTGGTGTTAAGACCTGTGCAATAGCTTGTTGTATAAATCTGTCTGTTACTGTTGGCACTCCCAGGTTTCTGAAACCGCCATCGGGTTTTGGTATCTCCACTCTCCGTACTGGCTGAGGTTTATACTTTCTTGTCCTCAGCTGCTCCTTAATGATTTCGCCGTTCTTTGCAAGATGTTCCTTAAGTTCTGTGCACTTCATTCCGTCCACTCCCTCTGCACCTTTGTTTCGTACGACCTGCAGATATGCTCTGTTGAGGTTATCGCTAGATAATATCTGCTCCATTAGACTACTTGTGTCCATGCGTTCTTTCCTTTCCG